>Ga0224512_10000259_pt1 | contig 56423 bp, 36 predicted proteins | sample SF_May12_sed_USG_4_FD_169103 | JGI IMG/M metagenome (GOLD analysis project Ga0224512, IMG submission 169103) | Sediment microbial communities from San Francisco Bay, California, United States - SF_May12_sed_USGS_13 | ecosystem: Environmental > Aquatic > Marine > Sediment | place: USA...
CATCAAGAAAATAATATTTACCCAGCCTAGTCTTGAGATTCTCAGGATCAAGAGTCTTGATTTCTTGCTCAACTGTATCGTGCTCTTTTTTAGTAAGCTGAATTAGGTCTTCTGTGTTGGGCATTTCCTCCTGGGCAGCATATGCATTGTGCAAAAACTTACACTGAGGGAAAGCATCACCACAAGGAACCTCAGACAAAAGCGTCATCTGCTTCTCTTGTCGCTTCTTCTTGTTTTCCTCCTGGGTCAACTTCATAAACAACTGATTAAATCGCTTCTGTGCTTCGTGAGCCTTTTCAGAATCTTCCTTAATCTTGTCAACGTCAAACTCAGAAACAAGGGTTTTGGTCTCAAGCAGGTTCTTTACAAGAGTCTCAATTTCTTTGTTTTGTGCCTCGATTGTATCCTCTATTTCGCTCTTCTCTTTGCGAACTGAGTCCAAATCGGCACGCAACTCATCTTCATCAACCACTTCAAGCTCAGGGGCTTTAGCAATCTCGATGTTCACTTCAGCAATCTTTTTTTCCTGCTCTACTTTGCTGATCTTGAGAGCCTTGATTTTAGTCTCGTATTCTTTAGTTGACCGCTCATTCTGAGCAGCACCCACAACCACCTTTTGAAGCTCTGCTTCGAAATCACGACCCTCAAGCTTCTTGAGCGCTCCCCTCAAATCAAGGGCGTCATCATTCGCAATTCTATACTTCTTTTCAAAAATCTCCAGATCGAGGAACTTCGCAAGAATTTGCTTTCTATCGCTAGATTTTGCACCAACGAACGAAAGAGAATCTCGCTGCGAAGCCATAGAAGTAAGAAGAAAATCGTCAACCGTACCAAAGAACCTACGAACGTTCTTGTCAGTCATAGGGCGAGTATTACCATTGAGATTTTGTTTAAGTTCAAGATCATCAGGCATCTCAGGATATAGGGTCGGATCGTAATATCCAAAATCCAATTCAGTCTTTGCTGATTCTTCTATACCAGCACGAGTCTGTTTCTGAAGCTTGGTTGCACGGCGATCAATAACAAAATTGCGCTGCCCAATCTGTATTTCTGCACGACCAAGACCATAGTTTCTGTTCTGATTGATGATATCAATGTTTTTTCTAAAACTCTTAGAGGTAGAATTGAAAATAGTCCACAACAAACTGTCAATGATGCTCGACTTGCCCGTAAAATTCTTTCCAAATACCCCCACAACACCGCTCAACTGATTAAAATCAATGCTGTTGCTCTTCCCATAGCTGAAGAGGTTATCCCACTCAAGATTCTTAATGCTCCACCGCACGTTGCGAACCACCTCTTCCTCAGACTCTGCAATGGAATGATATTTTCGGTTCAACTCAAGAATCTTTCCAAGAACCTCTGGTTCAACATGATAATCTTTCAAAAATTCCTGAATGATCCTCTCTTGCACCTGAATGTCTCGGAGATCTTCATCTTCGATAAGCTCAATGTCGGTCCCGTCCTCGCTCAGGTTCATTGACGACCTGTTGTAGAACGTCACAGACACTGGTTTGAACATAATCTTGGCAACATCCAACGCTTTTCGAATAGCGTTCAAAGAAACGCGATGAGCCACAGCTAGACGCAAGCGAGCATTCTCAGGGACCACTGCGTCCTTGGGAATTCGCCCTTCTGGGGTCAATTCAAGAGTGAAAAATGGCGTTGGATTGGGAACCGAAATGTGTCGAGCAGTGAACTTTTCTTTATCTTCAATCTCCCACAACAAGAACCCCTTGTCGTTCGACTCGCCATGGTTCTGTTGTACAGTTGAGCCAGGATATCTGACCCTACCCTCATTGTCCAACCACTGATCTGTCTTGTGAATATCTCCAAGCATGACATAATCGAAACCTTCGAAGATGCCGACGTCGTGGTCTCCATAATCCATCACGTACCCAGAATCAGTCTTGACTCCGCTTACCGAACCGTGGTACAGAGCGATGTTGATTTTGTCTGCATTTGAAATCTTCTGCCAGTTTTCCTCATCAAAAACTGACAAAACATTGAGCGCCAGTTCCTCTGTAAGGTGTACCTCTCCAGCATCCTTCAGCAGGTGCAGGTCTGGTATGTTCAGAGCATCTACGATAGGTGTGAGGGCGTCCTGACGGGTGCTGTTCTTGAGGTTGCCGTCGTGGTTACCGAGGATAACGTAAGTTGGGGCAATTTCCGCCAAAGAACGGAAGAACCAAGCACACATCTCGACAAACTCAGGTGAAATCTGAGTCTTCGTGTGAGCAATGTCTCCACAATGAACCACATAATCCGGCTTCTCTTCTTTGAGAATGTCGAAAATCTTCTGGAAAATGATTCGATATTCTTTATGGTACTTCAAGTTTCGGATGTGAGTGTCCGACAAATGAGCAATTTTAATCATGCACCAATTCCTCTTGCAAGCTGTTGCAAATATGTTCTAGGATTCATCATCACCGCCTCTTCAACACGGGCAAGATATTTTTCTCTGCCCATGTCGCTTACGTCTTCTTCTCCAGAAACGTCGACCTTGTAACACTCCACGTCGTACTCTAGAAGCTTTTTAATCAGACCCATCGCTTCTCGTTCTGCCTCTGGGTCCAGCGCAATATAGATTGGAGTGTCGTGTTTTGTGATTTCCTGAAAGAGTTTGGAATCTTCTCTCAAAGAGCACTGCAACAAGGGGATCGCATTGCCTGCCGGAATGGCATCGAATGCTCCCTCTACAAGATGCACGGGATTCTTCCAATCCACATACAGGTGGTTAAAAATGATGTCCTTTGAAGCTCCTTCTGGATTCTTGTATTTGTAGCCGTCGCCATAGCTGCGAGCAATGAAATAATTCACCCTCCCATCGATATTGAAAGATGGGATAATAACACGCTCAGCATATGGTCCCGAAGAACAATAGCCAATCTTCCAACGGATCATGTCTGCTTTAGTAATCCCTCGGCTCTTCAAGTAGTTTCTCGCTGGAACGCCAGAAATGGGAACCTTTTTGTTGGCAAGTGAGCGGAATTCTTCTGGGAGCGTCAAAATTGGCTCTTCTTCCTCCTCTGCTTCGCCAAACATCTGTTCATAGAGAGAAATACTGAGGTCTACGACACCGTCAAGCTCTTCCCATGTCTGCCTTTGTAGGAAACTTCCGTACCTTCTGACAATTCGAAAAACAGATGAACCACTATACTGACATACCCAGCACTTGAATACGTTTTTATCAAGATTGACGCTCAATTTTGGTTTATGATGCTTGCACTTGGGACAATAAAAAAGCCATTCGCCACCAGATTTGTAGCAATACCCGAAAATTTCCTTCAGGATTTTGAGTTTGCGCTCTGTTTCCATTCAATATAGCCCGCACGAGCAATCACAATGCTGTCCGCCATATCGTAATATTGCGTCTTTGGATTCTCGTGCCGTGTGTACTCTACCACGAAACCGGGTTCATTGTCAAGTAGGAACTTGAGCACCACTTGTTTAGCTTTTTCTCCCTTGGGCACCTTAATTCCACAGCGTTTTCTGGCTGTGGTCGCACCAATATATTCAGGCTCTATCCCTAACGCCTCATACAGAAGAAAAGAAATTGTCTTGTTCATTCCGGCGAGCGCGAGAATAACCTTTGCCGACGAGAAACCAGGACGGAACGCTTGGAGAGACTGTTCAATATAGACTCTTTCGAGAGGTTCCATGTCACTTCCGCAATGAATTTCAATAAGTTCCAATAGTTCATATTTAAGCTTGGCGGCTTTCTTGAAAAAGCCCTCCTCCTTTCTCATGTCGCAATATCCGGTATACACTCTGTTTCCTTCGTTGTCAAGAAATGTAATACCAGTGATACTCGTACTAACGTCGAGTCCCAAAATCATTTTTGCTCCTGTGATTAGATATCAACCTTAAGCTTGATGGTATAAGAATCGATTTCTTTCTTCCTGACCGGGGTTGCCAATTTTGCAACGCCAATCAAATTCTTTTCTTCATCAAAAATGCCTACTCGCGAAATGTAAGTTGTCTTCTCAAATTCTGGTTCTTCTTCATCATATGGAACTTTCACCAAGTTCTTGATGGCGATGTTGTCTCTTTCTCTAAACTGAACAGAGCTAGAGAATGGAATCTTGTCTGTTTGTCCAAATTCAACATAGGTGGGATTGTTTGAGTGATTGAAATCGCCCTTCTCAGCATGACACAGCATGGTCATTGTGGGAATGTATTGTGTTCCATTGAACGTGAAACCAAAGCTTGACGATGGAACAAGATCCAAACCATTAGAACCAGTTGTGAAGAAATGTTTCCACGCTGGTGCTACGCTAGCTGTAGAAAGTGGTACAAAATTGTCAGTATATGATGGATGCAAATCCCAACTTCCTGTCAGCACAAGGAACCCTTCTCGGTACAAAACAACTCCAGCAATACTTCCTGAATTGTTGCTCCCTGAGGGTCCTACCTGAATGAGTTCTCCGTTTTTTAGCGGATCTCCAAGTTCTGCAATCAATGTTCCTGTCAGATAAAACTTGCAACTGACCGTTCCCTTCTCAATGGAAGAGCCATAGAAAATCGACGGGACACTAAGCAACCTAAGGTCTTGTGTCCCTTTGTCTCCAAAAGAAGATGAAAAGGCAAAATGTGGGCTGTAACGGCAAGTGTAGTAGTTGAGTGTATTCTTAAGTGCATCTATGTGCAACCTGTCTCCACCAGCTTCATAATATTCAGAAGCTAGCGAAGAGATAAGGGGATACGCGCCGCTAATCATATCTCCATAATCAAACGCTGCATACTCCTCTGTCGACACGGTCTTGAACGCGCCCAGCGTCCCATCTTTTGTGATGAATGGAAATGATCCAGAAATGTTGTTTCCAAGATATGTACTTCCACTTGGAATCATGTTCCTCTGCGTTCTGTTGAAAAAGAAAATTCCTTCAGAACCGGACACACCATTGCTAACAAAAAACTCAACCTTTGGGTGAGCTTCGATGCGATTAATGAACAGTTCTCCGTCTTTGAATCTTTTGAACATTCTCTATTCCTATGCCAACGATGCTGACAACCATGCTCCACCCACTCTAACATAAATGAAGTTGTTTGTTGAGTCCACAATCATTGCACCGTCTGGTTTTGCTTCTGTTGGTGCTCCACCTGTAATCGGTAGAACAACAAATCCTGCACCAGCATTATCACTACCTGTTACTGAAAACACTGTTCCTGTGTCATTTTCTGCTCTCAAAAGTTCTACATCACCAGCTGCACCAGAAATCTGTGTTTTAGCCGTTGGACTAATTGTTCCAATACCAACATTTCCAACACTATCAATACGCATACGCTCTTCGGGTGTAGAGCTTCCATTGGGCGACGTACCAAAAACAAGATAGCCAGGAGTATCAGCACCAGTTGCTCCCCAACCAGTGTCTGCATAACCGGAGATCTCAGCCGCAGCACCGCGTTGATTTGTATACCCAACAAAACGAACCTTACCAAGCCAGTCGTCTGCCGAGTTGGCAGTCGGAGAAGACAAGGTCCCTCGGTAGTGTTCAAGACTGATAAGGGCGTGGTGTGTTTGAGTATTAGAAGCAACCGTAACACCAAGAGCAACATTAGTGTTCTCGTTTGCCAACTGAAGAGGGTGGGAAACATTGGAATTAACTTCTAATACGTTGACAGTATTCGTGCCTGCGTCAATAGCCAATAGATTGGGTTCGGTGTTACCCTCAACCCGGAAGTCTACGTCGGCGCCAGCTTCGTTGAACGTATGGGCACCTTCCCAGGTGCCTCCACCGGATGCTTGTATAACACCACCGCCATCGATGATCTGGAAGACCGTTACCTCGTTGTCGAGAGCGAGGAAAATGGGATCCGTAGTGCTTTGGTTATCAGCAACCAAGGCAGCTGAAGGTAGTGACGCATAGGTTGGATCTGTATTGGTGTCAGTGTACAAGAAGAAATAACCACCCATTTGGGCGCCGCCGCCATCATTATTCGCCATACCCACAGCGCCAATATTCGTCGCCGAGGCGTTGTCGAACGATGCCTTTCCGAAAAACCCAGCGTTCAAGAATGTGCTGTTTGTGGTGGTAGTGATGGCGCCGATGTTGGCGCCAGCCGTCGCGCCTGTAGCGCCCATGCCAGCACCTATGTTCGCTACCCCGTTCGCGGCGGGGGTGACTCCGGTGCCCTGCGTAAAGGTGTTGGCGCTAAACGCGCCTCCGAGTCCAGTCCCTGTGTAGCCTGCTAGTAGGCTAACACTAAAAGCAATATTTGCCGACCCGTGGCTCCCAGCACTTGTAAGATCAAAATTGGCGCCAACTTGAGTAGCTGCTGTTGAGTTGAGGGTTGCTGAAATTCCAAGAGCACGTCGACCAGAAGCCAACGTGCTGCCAGTAACAGACAAAGTGTCTAATGGAGCAGATGTTCCAATGCCAACATTGCCATCACTGGTGATTCTCATCCGCTGTGTCAACGAACCGCCAGTAGGCTGTGTCCAGACGCTGAGTGCGCCCGCGTCAGTAGCACCGTCTGGATGTCCACCGATCTCAACAACTCGGTCTGTACCATTGTAGAAATCGATGAACCCGATGTCGCCGGTCGTGATATTCGAAGTGTCTTGGAATTCCAGCAGCGCGAAAGTGTCGTCAGAAATTGTAAGAGCCGTAACTGCGGAGCCCAACAGGTTGGGAGTAGTTGTTCCAATGCCGAGACTACCAGACGAATCATCCCAATAAAAATTAAAAGATCCAGTCTGAACAGAAGCGCTTTCCCAAAACGAGACCTGTCCCGCTGAACCGGTGCCAGCAACAGTTCCCGAAGCTGAACCGGTTGCCAACTGCAAAATGTTTGAAAGAGTTAACTGGTACGAAACACCACTACGCGCTGCCGCAACAACATCGTCTGCTGTCGCTGGTGCGCCTGAAGCGAGATCTGTAAATTTGAGATTTGCCATGTGTAATCCTCGTCCAAATAAGTAGTTTTCTACTCTGTTATCATGAAGTCTCCACCCTCAGTGATAAAGAAATCTCCACCTTCAGTGATCAAGAAGTTGGTAACATCAAATCCGTAATACTCAGCAGCCCACGTCCAAATTGTTGTTTCATCAACAAACCCTGACCACGCCATAGCCTGCGCAATATATCCATCAAATTCATTATCTCCGATTCCACCAAGCTCTGTCTCTGTCCACAAATCTGTGCTTCCAACCGCACCAGCAGTTCCGCTCATACCTGCGTCTTCTCCAAGCATCGCAGAGTAGATTTGATCTAATGAACCGCTTCGATGGTAAACAACAACATGCCACTGCGTATCAACAGCAAACCCGGCGTCTACTTCTTCTGTTGCAGAGCCGTCGGGTCGATATCGTACGGTTCCAGCAGAATTAACCGCACGAATGTAGGGAGTGTTGATGGCGCCTGCGCGAAAAGCGTCTTGAACTGCGGCTGCACCAGTTACTCGACAAATTAGCGCCATTGTGAATGGCTCAGCTGCAACCGACACCGACTCATCTTCGTCTATGAACCGACCCGTTAAATCAAAACACCAAGCATCTTTATTCCCCGGAGCAATGCTTGCAGAAATTGCCGGTACTGTACCGGTTACATCCATCTCGCCAAGCTCTTGAAGCCCTCGATCAAATGGATTTCCGCTACCAGCAGGTGCATCTGCTGTGTACCAGATTTCTAAGTTTTGATCATAGCCAGGAGGAAGAGTTAAGCCCGCAAGTGCCTGAATACTTGTCGGCACAATGCGAGCATATGGAGTGAATTTGAATTTTCTGTGGACCACATCGAGCCCTCCTAGTAATCTAGGCGGACTCGCAGTGTCAACTCGTTCTGTGGCGTCTTCTTGAGGGGCTCAGAGAGCTTTGCTACAGCCAAAAGCTCATTGTCCGCAGAGTACAAGCCCACCGCAGTCACATAAGCTACAGGCTCATCTATGGTATTGTTTTTGACCCTAATCTTGCTTTCCGAAAGATAAGTTGGATTTGCACTGTAGTTGTATTCGTTGTGATTCAAACGACAGAAGTAAATTGTCGAGTTCAACTCAGTTGTGTTGTTGAAATCAACATCTGCCATTCTATGCCTAAACGCATCAGAAATCTCAGTAATCGTGCTTGATGTCAAAGCCGTATCGATAAGCTGATCAGAACCAAGACTGCTACTGAACTCGATGCCCGCGAAGACCGAAGCGCTGACCACTGCGATACCTGCCTGATAGTAGATCAAGCCAACACCCGAATCGTCTACGATATCCGTAGAAGAAGTGTAAAGAGGCGCGTATTCGCCAGCTGGAGAATTGGTCCTGAATTCGTTCTGGGCACCAGTATCCTGAAGCGTTAGAACATTGTCAAACGGACTGGCGTAAGTGCTGCCTGTTCCCAACTGAAGAACAAATGAACCTTTCTTGACCTCGTCTTTGTTGAGAAGCCTTGCAAAGTTGATAAAAACAGCTTCTTTGATCTTATTGCCTCCAGCAAGAAGATCTCCGTCCGCATCAAACTGTAGGATCCCACCAGTCAAATCGTGACCAACAAGAATCTGAGCAAACTGGTTGTAGATGTTAATCTTCTTGCCATTCTGCTCGTTTGCCGATGCCGAAAGAGACGACTGTGGCGAGTATCCAGCTGTCAAGTCGAAAATATGATTTGCCGATGAACTGAGGAACGGATAGTCATAGACCGACTGGAACAAACCGTGAGAATAGTTCTTGATGTTGAGGTCACTGTAGGTGCCTGACACAATCGAACCAGTGATAGGGATCGCCTCATGGAGGAGACTCCTTGTTGCCACAACATCATTGTTCAAGAATGTCTTAAAAACTGTCGCCATTGTCTAACTCCTTTTATACAAGCTTCACGTATCGAACAGGAATGTCAAGCCTATAGCCAGTTGTAGCTCCCGTTACTCTCACAATTGTGTCGATAGTTTGAATTGGCGTAGCGTTGGGCTCAATAGTTGTTTCGCTACCAAGCTGCTCAAACAAGAAATCACTCGTGTTAAGCTCCAGCGACGACTGAATCATAAACTGCAAGATTGTTCCTCGCGGTCCAGAGACCACCTGAGTCTGCTTTGTCTCTCGTTCGTCGTTCTCAAGGACATAGTCCAAATCTGTTCCCAACGACAAGAAGTAGCTTGCAATGTTGTCGTCATCGACGAACGACACCTTTGCAGCACGACCGTTCACACGGCTAGCAATCTTCCCAAGACGGTTGTCCATCTCGATAATGAACTGTGTTTCTACCAAATCCGAATCAATCGTAACAGAGGGAGTGATTTCAGTAGTGTCCAAACCCTGATCAGCACGAATATAGGTGCCTCCGTTTAGAGACTCTCCCAACATAATTCCGTCAACAAGCTGATTGTTGACAACGCTAATGGTATCTTCTGTGTCTTTGTCCACAGCAACCATAAATGCACCACTTGCATGCAGTGCAGTCTTTTCGAATCTGTCGTTCAACTTGATGATGGGAAGGAATAGTAGGTTTGTTCTGGGAATGGAGATCAGCTTTGATTTGAGATTGGCTGCATTGTCTGTGAAAGCTTCAAAGACCGGAGTCTGCAAAACATCCAAATCAGCAAATGCACTACCGCTCGGATGATTCTTGTTATACTTTGCATAATCGATTTCATCATCACCAATAGCAAACTTTGCCACCTTGAACGAGCCGTCGCCCTTTGCGAGGCGGAAGCGTCCGGTGTCAGTTAACACCGCATCAAGAATGATGTCTCCACTATTGTCCAAAAAAGCCATATTATGATCTCCTATCCCTCTAACTAGGTTAAACTACCCTCTTTCAGCAGCAATTTTAAGCCTTTTCAGCATTCTTGTGCTCAAAGCCCAGATTCAATTCAATTTTCTTCCCGGTAGATTTGGAAGTTAGTCTAATCTTGAATCTCTTGTCCCAGACTGCATCAGTCGTAACGCCAAGATGAATCTTCCTTTTCACATCTTCGGCAGTGGCTGCTTTTTCGTAGCCAGATTTCTCTTCATTAATTAGGCTCTGAAGAACGTTAGGAACGATCTGAATAAACCGTCGAGCAGGCTTATCTGAAGCCTTCGGCATTTCCTCAAACTCCACACACCTGATTGTCGGGAACACCAATCCATTTTCATTGATTATTTCTACTTCAAAAACTGGTGTCGGATTCGAAAGGTGCCCGTGAACATCGATCGTCCTCACGATGTAGTAATACTTTTGATTTGCATTCAATTCATCTACAAAAGCTGCCGAGGTTGCGCCCTGAAGGGATTGAAGGTTAACGTCCGTGTTGACAGACGCCTGCAAATTATCAGTGAAATCTGCATACGAGCGTGGTCTTTCGTCAAGCCTAAAAATTTGGAAGATAGATGGATGATCATCTGCCCCGAATGTTATCTTTTCGTTGGTTCTTTTCTTTTGTGATTCTCTAATAGTGTTGAAAACAGCTTGGTCTGTCGGCTGAATGATAATGGGATCTGCATCAAACTCCCCGACGTTACCCTTCATGTAGAAAAGCATCTCATTGTCAACACCCTTATAAGGAATAATGTCAACATCAGGTGGAACTGGAGGCTTGTCTGTTACTCTAACGGTTGTTTCCATATATGGAGTCTCAACCAATAGAATTGAAGGCTCCATGTGAGCCATGAACGTTGCATGATGATCGTAGCTGTCTGCATCCAAATCGGAATACCAATACTTAGTTCCAACAACCATCTGGTATGCCCAAATCTTGTATACATACCTCTTGTTGTATTTTACCTGAGTGTCAATAAACCTCAATACGTCAATTTCGTTTGAATTTGGAAGCCAGAAGTTCTGAATTTCTCGTCCGCCTGGACCGAACTCATGCTTCGCTACTCGATACATCACAGTTTCCGAGTAGGCTGGCTTGCCGTCCATAAGCTCATCCAACGTCCTGAACTTCTGCTTAATCAAAGTTTGCAGTTTGCCCTGGAAAATGGCGAACATTAACGATTTGAAGAACTTGAACTGCGGTCCACTATTGGCTGCCACTTCTTCTTGATGATTGCCTAAGAAGATAGCAGATTCCGGGTCAAGTTTTTCTTCTCCCTCTCTCAACTCTTCGATAAGGTCGGCAAGATCCCACGATCTTTTTCTCATAGACTCAAATTTGGACACTTTTCTTTTGGTGGCTCCATCGTCCAACTGCACAACGATTTCAGAGGACACCTGAGTGTCCAAAAACGCCGCATCAGATGCAATGTGACGGTTGATTACACGCGCCATGAAATCATTGGTCAACTGAGAGTCTTTCAAGATTTGAGCAAAAGTAGTTGTTTTGTCTGTCCCTACACGAATGTCCACCAGCATTGGGAACATTTCACTCTTATCGTTAAAAACGTTGAACAGATCGATCTCTTCTATGGGCACAGAAATATTAGAAAACTTCTTGCTCAAACGTTCGGTGGTTCCTGTCCTAACAGCATTCTCGTATTGACGAGCGTACAAATCATAGTATTGTCCAATCGGGTGCTTCTTGATGTCAAACTTCTCTCGACCAACGTGGCGCCTAATGAACTGTTCGTCCGTTACGAGAGTGTCATCGAGCGTGATAAAGTTTCGAAACTCTGGATTAGGCTCTTCGTTCCTCAATTCTGACATAAAAACATACAAATTGGGCAAAGTATTGTCAAGAACCTCTTTCCCTCTGGTAATGGTCTGCTCATATTCCTTTATGTAGAAATTATATTCATGGTTGATTTCAGCAACCAAAGCGCCCTGAGGGATCTGGAAATCCTTGGTCTCTTCATCTGTGAACGGCACTGGAAGATCATAAACATGATCAAAAAAGAACTCTTCTCTCACTGCTGGTCGATAATCAATGGACTGACCCTTGCTCTTTTTTGAGGATCCCTCATACAAGCCGCCACGAACATACGAACGCCAAAGGTCAGGAGAATAATCACCGCGAGCATTGTAAAAACTCTTTCGATTTCCCTTCATAGCAACCCATTGTCTAGTTCTACCAAAATCACTATCGTCTAACGAATTGTGAGGCTCCTGAACTATGAGACTAAAGGGAGAAACATTTTTACGCGCGTCAGTTAATTCATCGTTCACATAAACGAAATTCTTATCATTAGCATCGATGGACCAATATCTACCTGCCCGACCACGAACACCATCAACAATAAAATCTTTGTTTTCTTCAATGCTCGTCCTAGCGAAATTACCAACCTTCTGCCCAAATACTTGGGTATCTACAGACAAGTGCCTCTTTCCTGCTGCTAGCACTTCGGTGCTTGGAGGTGTTTTTTCCTCTTTGACAACGCGCAATGGCACAAAATCTTCCGATCGAGCTTCAGAGTCCTGAATTAGTCCCCTAAACTCATCTGAATTGAACATCTTGCCACGACCGTCTGTTGGTACAATCTTTTTAGGAGTTGGCGGACCCTTGATTTTGGTAGTGGGTTTCAACTCCTTTCCCAAGAAGCCTTTTCCAATACCAGCGCGAGAATCTACATCTATCCCGGCAGCGTCTTTGACTGCATCTGTTAGAGCCTCTGCCTTATTGAGAGCCTCTTCTACAACTGGACTACGCGACTCAATTCTACGAGTCGTGATGGTCTTTTTCAGAGCCGATTCGAGTGTATCTTTTGTGATCTTAAAAGCCATTATCGTCTACTCTTCTTAATCAAATCAGTAACAGTCGTCTTGGTCGGCTGACTGTCTACTGTACTTACTGTCGTTGTTTGATTTGTAACAGGTGGAGGCGGCGGCGTGCTACTGACAGCTACCTGTCGAATTACTGTAACGGTCTTGGGCTCTCCTGGGATCAAGCCCATCTCAACCAACATAGGTTGAAGGAATTGAATCACCTGCGCCTGGGTGACTAGACTTGCAGGGATAGCGTTAAACAAGTTTTGCGCCTGACTCTCGTTCAGGCTCAACGACTGAATGAAGTCGAATCCAGCACGCTGCTGAAGCTGTTGAACAATTCCTGGTTCCTCTTGCTCATCAACGGGAAGAATGCTGTTGACATTTCTCACGTTTGCGGCTGCCCGCGTGACCTCTTCTGCCAGTGTAGCTTGAATCGCGATATTGTTTGTAGTGAACTCGTCTTCGACGTTTCGAGTCTGGCTGTCGGTTGCCAACAACTCCATAGCAATCAGAGACACAACATCAAAACGGTCACCGCGTGGTCCAAGACCAACTTTCTCAGTTTCGTCGAGGCGCGATGGTCCAGTGCGCGATGGAGCCTCTTTGTCGCGAAGCTTCAATTCGGTTTCTCTGGTTTTTCCAGAAGGAAGCCTTTCAACGATTGACAGCCCAACAGGAAGGATCTTTCTAATATCAGCTTCTTCCTCCTCGTTAACATTGCTAACTGGAGGAGGCAAAGGAACTCTGATGACCTCTACCCCTGGGAAATTTAGTTGAAGATCTCCAATAATGCTAGTGGCGACCTCATTTCGAACGATAGAGGGCTGCACCAACGGCTCAGGAGCCGCTTCCTTGAACTTTGGTCGAAGAACGAAATACTCGTCATAAATGCCAGTCTGCATACCCTTGTTGGGTAAAACTCCTAGCATTGTGTTTTCATAGGGAACTGAGCGACAAAGAATGTCTTTGCCAATAAGTTCGTTGTTCCTCTCATCTGTCAACATCTTCCAAACAGGCTTCCTGATTAGAGTATCTTTCTCTTCATTCTTTTCGAATCCAGCAAAATACTCTATCTGCCTAAGCATCTCGAAATCAAGTGCTACAGACGCTGAGAACTTTCTTTTTTCTGAGGCATCAAAACTTGTGAGACCGCGCAGCTTAGCAGGACGAACTACATTCTGAGTAGCTGACTGCAAAAACAAAGCTTTAAGTTGGTTCGGAAGCCTCTTGATTTGATTTTCAGTAACCACTTGATTCAAGCCGGTAATGGTTCTCAGCGCATTTGGTCGTCCAGACGTCGAGACCACGCGAAGATCACGCAGGTTTAGGGTAGAAACCAAAGATGGAATCTTTCTCTTCCTGGTGTTCATTGGGCTCTTCCTTTTGAAGAAACGAGGCTTCTTTTGTGGAGCGATGTTTGACGTCCCCTTCTGAACGATGGGAGCAGCAAGAGCCAAATAGAATTGATTGAGAGGAAACATCTCTAGATTCAATGTCCTCGCCTCTTCCTCTTCTTGACTCTTGGTGACTGAATCTGGTTCGTCTTCGGGAACCTGACAATCGAAAGAAATCTCGGGAAATGGTGGGGGGCGAACTGGTTCAATCACAGTAAATCCATCGCGCGGATCTTTCTTCACCCTAACTCTAATGGGCTTGGACGTCATGCTCGCCTGATCTGAGAAAAAGCTATCAAAAGTGCGCTTGACAGTCTCTTCGTTGATTTTGTTTTTGTCGTTCTTCTTCTTGCCACGATTGGTGCGCTTACCCTTCCCTGTTCCCTTTCCAATGCTCCTGTTGATTCGACAAGCACCTGGGGATCTCAGCGAGTTGGTAAAGAGAATTGACGAACAAATTTCTGTTGCAACGTCTTCTCTGTTGACCTCTCCGTCGTCAATGTGTTCTATGGTTCTCTTCTTCTTGTTTTTCGTTGTGCCGTCTGTAGGGATCCTCTGCCCTTCTTCTCCTGGCTCCAAGTTGTCTTTCGAATTAATAGTTCTCTCGCCTTCTGACAAAACGATCGATCTCTTCATAAAATCAACGCGAGAAGGTGAAAGGAAAGACAAATTCGTCGCCTTGATGTTGTCTCTTTCAGTGAACTGTTCACCACCAAAAGACATGTCAATGTTCGGTTCTGGATCCTTAAAGTATTTGAGCGTTTCTAGATCTACTCGCGACTGGTAATCAGAATTATCAATCACACGGAGACCATCATCGTTCTTCGTTTCGTCCTCTCCCTTAGAAAGGTAATCCATGCCGACGCCCTTCACGACGTCACTGTCAAAGAATTCATCAAAACTCTTCACAACTTTGAAGGTTTTTCGAGGAGAACGACCAATGTTCAAAACTGGACTCTGGAGCGTAGATGATGTGGAACCATCGAATCGTCGTGGACTAGTCGTAACAGTTACCCCCACAACTTTCGACAAAGAAGCGACCAACTCATCGATCAATTTGATGACTGATGAAATGCCATTTGGGTTTCCAGTGTTAGGAGAAGTGTATGAATAAAGAGATTTGAGGAACTTCTGTCTGTCCCTCCTGTTTTCAAGAGCATTGGTAAACAAATCAAGTACATCTGCATAAACAGCGATAGGAGCAATCCAAGGTGCAAACCTTAGACGTCGACCACGATACTTTTTACGCTGCGCATCAATGAAGTTCTGCGTGAACCTGTTGGAAGGAACATCAAAAGCTCCTGCAACCTCTCCCTGTGTTCCTGCGAACTCAGACGGATGCTCAATGTGCGGATCTCTAATCTCAGTCAAATATTTTGACATAGAAAGCTTGCTACCCTCAGCCAAATACTTGTCAAGAACGTCTTTTGCTCTAAGCAAATCCTCAATCTTACGAATGAGAAACTCCACAGTGGCGTCATCAACTTCCATTTCAACAACATATTGATAAAGACCGTCTGTCACCTCTGACATCGACAGATCCATGCCTGTAAAGTGGCGAATCATCGGTGACGGTTCTTCCATAACAAGCTCAACTTCTCTCAACGTGCCATTGGAGAATCTTGTAGAAGCAAACCTCTTCCAACTCTTCTCGCTAGACACAGCCACCAATTCTAATGGTTCATCTCTGTCAAAAACGTCAACACCACGAGGTGAACCAAGCTTGTTCAGTCCGGTATTCTCTTTAATTCTTCTTCTCAAAACTCGTAGAGCACGAATCTGAGTGTTTCTCAACATCGACATCTTGAGTCTTGGATTGGCTGCTGCGAAAAGGCGACCGAAGACCGCATTGTCCTGAATCATCTTGTTGAAATCGACAGAAAAGAAGAATTTAGCATCTCCATCTTTGTCTCGCGACAACAGCATATCAGAAAAATACACAGGATCGCGCTCAGAGTCAATCACATCATTGGTCAGAATTTTAGTAGGATTCTGATTCAAAAAATTGTTCTCAATAGCACTAAAATCCAATGACAACCTTTCAATCTCTTTGACGTCTCGGAAATCTTGCAACTTAGTATTGGAAACTGGAAACCTGTTAAGATTTACAGAATTCTCACTCTCTGAGGGACCCGAACGATACTGACCGTTGGGCAACCTATGAACATGCCCTGTCCAAATTTTACCCTGGGGGTCCAAAAAAGTGAAACTCTGATTAATGATCTCAAAATCATCAATAACGAGGTCAGAAGCAATCTTACCGTTTAGTTTTTTCAAGCCGATGGAATCGAAATCAATGTCGAAATCCCTTGCCAATTCTTGCAAATCGAGAGAAGTAACGGCGAAATATGCCAAGTGTTCAGGGTTAGAGCCGCGCACCTCAAACCTTTGCTTGAAGGTAATATCGAAAACCCTGTTTCCATCGGAGTCTACCGACTCTTTGTATTGAGTAATTTTCGGTTCTACACCAGTGCCCTGCTTGCTTGCAGCAAGTTTGCGAAAGCTAACCTTTCTATCAACTCTTTCAAGCACTTCTTGAGCACTTCTAACTCCAAACACTGTAGCAGCCAATTTCATCCTAACGTCTTCAGTAGGTACAGTCTTGCCTGGATCCACTAAATCCAACAGATCTGAGCCAGCTGAAAGCAGTGCAGTTGTTTTTGGATCTGTGCTCTGGAAAACCTTAATGTCAAGATAACGATTCAAATCCTGATTGGCAAACCAAGTGCCAATCAAATCGTTGTCTAGCTTCTCTTTCATTAACAAATCAAGTGTCACGATAAGAGAATCAGCATCTTTCTCAAGCTTAGGAGGAAGACGCTCTCTTTCGTGGTCGATATGAGGGTTGGACTCTACAAGGGGCGTGCCAGAAGACTCAAGAGTGATCTTCCGAATATACACATCAGGAATCAACTCGCCTAATAGATTTTCTTGGTTTACTGCTGCCATTTTAGTCGCACTCTGGATCGATGTCTGCTTCGGTTACATCGGAATCGTACAAACCGCCTGCATCGATGACAAGCGTATTGTCTGCAATTCGTGGCTCAAGGAACTTATCACAATCCAAGAAGTCTGCTGGGAAGCTCGCTTCAAGGGTTGGAGTAGGTACGAGCCTACAAAGAATATCCCTACTAATCTCATCGTCTACATAGACATGAAAAAAGTGGTCAACATAAGTAGGATCCAGTGCCCTGTTTTCTATAGGCAATAGCCCCTCCTGATCAATCAAGATATCGTTCACAACCAAAGGCTCTTTCACGTCAAACAACAAAGGAATGAAAATGTCTTGTCCCGTCTCAGGATCAACCTCTTGCAAAAACACCTCAATATCATAATTCTTGCTCAAAGAATCAACATTGTCTTCGGTAACTTCCAAAAGAAGAAAATCTTCTTCAATCTTGATGAAAGAACCGTCCTCAAAGCGCGGTGAAGCGAAGTTCAAATCAGACACAGTGCCATCGCCATCGTTCCCGAAATCGCCAAAGCGAGGGTCTGGTTGACCGTCAGGGCTATCGCTGTCAGGGGTCTCTGCCGATGTCTTGAAAGTGACGTTCTCCATGTTTAATTGCGGAATTTTGGTGTTTGGCTGAGAGCCAGTTACCACTTCAATTGTTCCGCTGATCTCTCCTTTAAGGATGTTCACGTTCCAAGCTGGAGCTTCCGCGTCATTCAAACTAGAATTACCCAAAGGGGCTGAAATGGCATAATGTTTCTCTGGCGTCCCCTGAATCATTACTCCTTCGTTGAATCCCATTTGGAGTCTCGACCGCTTTTGTTCAATCGCTTTCTTTACGTCTGTTTCGATTCCACTAAAGACATACTGAACCTGGGTGATTGGAGTGTCGTTTCTAATTCTCTCGCCAGCATCATTTCGATTCTCTTCGAATCCGCCATATTCAGAATCATAAAGAACATCGTCATCAAAAAGAGCAAAGAAAACGGGTTTCATTTTCCCACGAGCTAGCAAGCGCTTGCCGTGCTGCGTCAACTCAATGTCCAATACCTGTTCTTTCTTGTTGAGAAACGTCATGATGTTTACCTAATTAACTTCTTTCCCTTGCCCTTGGTTCCGCGTCGTGGGCGACGTCCAGGCGCTGTACGACCTGGGCGTGCTGCGCCGCCACCAGATTGCTCAAGCTTCTCAACCTCGCTCTTGTTGGTCAATTGAACTTCAACCTCAATCTTAGATAGTTCAACAAGTGAAAAATAATCATATGGCCAATTATAATTCAAATCTGGAACAACCTCGACCTTGCCGTCTCCCTGGAAATCAAACTTGAATCGATTGTCGTCGGAAGCGTCTGTGGTCACCTCAAAGTAGTTCTGATTTGCACGCTGCTTGACCTTGAACACCAGCCAACGAATGTCGTCTGGCAACTCCTTGCCATGGAAGAATTCGTCTTCATTCATTTCATGAGTAATGACAATCTCATCTTTTTCCATACGAATGGCAGGCTCAGGCATAATACCGTGCCAAATGTTGATAAGATCTCTTTTGTTGAGAATGGTGGAGAAATCAAACATGTACATCACAAATGGGTGAATGTCTTGAAACTTGACAAAATCCATCTGTGGAGGAACAACAAACTTGACCATGTTCTGAATCATATCAGTAATCGTGGTGGCTGATTTCTGCGTTGTTCCTTCTCCGGTTTCTTCCCTTTTAACTGCGATGCCAAGCTTCTCAAGGTTTTCTTTTTGAGTTCTGAAAGTTTCCAAATCAACCTTAATGAAGTGTCTGTTGCAATCTGATGCATTCTGTACGGTCAATCCTTCAATTGCTCGATCGATGTAAGGAATAGCCACAATCGCTTCAGAGATCTCTTTCTGATCTGCAAGGCGACCAACTTTCTTACGACCAGCGGTGAAGCCACAATTTTGTAGAAGCGAACCGGTCTCCGCGTTGTACACGTCAGGAGCGAAACTCTCTTTCACGTCAAAAAACACTCCTTCTTTAGACAAAAGAACATCTGCGTAATTTGTCCATGGTGTGCGAGGAGTCTGGAACTCCAACCCTTCAAACTCACAAAATGTATCAGATTCAAATGAACTAAAGTGAGAAGTATAGCTTGCCGAATATTCTGAATCATATTTCGCAACATCATAGATTGGTGCTTCAAATTTAGTTCCAATGCTCCAACGTTCTTTGTTGGTGTTTTCGGTCCTGGTCGCCTTACCCGGCTGGAAACCTGGAATCAATCTAGTTCGATCTGGATTGACTAGATCGAATTCTACGTTTGGTTCGCTGAATTTACCGAACAACGTAACCGACGCCGAGACCGTCATCTTGTTTTGGTAAGCAAGGCTTGAAGTTTCAGCCACGACAGGGTCAACAAAGACTGCTGTCCGATCACCGCTCTGGTTTAGGATATTTTCTACTGTTGCGTTTTCAAAAATTTCTTCAAGAGAGTATTTCCTGCTCACAGTCGGTGTAAACGAAATTCGAGCAATAGCTTCTCCGTAGAAACTTGGAGGAGTGTATGCCATATAAGCGGGATCATAGACATTCAAGCTTTTGTTAAACTGAACCGTTCCGCCAGTTACAGGAAGTGCCATTCCAAACAACCGCCCATTTTGACGTAAGTTAAACTCACCTACTCGACCATCACCATATAAAGGAAGCCAACCACAAGATTCACTAATAAATGTGTATACTGCTCCAATATTAATGTCTCCATCAATTGTCTGAAGGGGTGCTCCAATAGAAAACTTGTTGTCCTTGACAGACAAACGAGTGCTAGCGTTTCCTAGTGAAAACAACTCGATACCAAAACTTCCAGTAACTTGATCAATAAGTGTCTCCAAAACCCATCCAGAACTCCCGCTTCTATATGACTGAAGGGTGCCTCGTTGGGTAGAGCTGGGGCTTTTGTTCGTGGAAATCAACCAACCATTCTCTTGAGAAAAGTCCAAATAGCAGGATTTGAACTTGCGGTTGGAGGCGTCACAACCTGTTCCAGCGCCCATCCAGAACTCCCACTCTTATAGAAACGAATTTCTTGATTTCCTATTGTAAAATATCCAGCGCTTAGAGCCATGTGCGACCCTGACAAAGCTACGCCCTGCAAGCCTTCTCCACAACCAAACTGATCATTAATCGCAGTTCCAGAGAAATCAGCCTCAAGAACCCAACCAGAACTGCCACTTCTAAGAATCTCTACAATTCCAGCATTAGAGGCTCCATTGTCATCAAAAGGATCAGCAATTGCGATAAGATTTCCAGAAACGTCTGCACCAAGATCAAAAACAGAACCAAACTCTGAATCTCCGGCATTTGGACCCGATTTGGAAATTGCAGTTTCAAAAGCCCAGCCGGCGACACTTGAAGACCTCCAGATTTCAACCGCTAGACCACTATTCATGCCAATAGCGATATAGGAACCACTCAAGATAATAGCGTTCAAACGATTACCATCACCAGCCGTTCCAATAATAAACTCATCCTGTACAGACCAGCCAGCAGAAGTGCTAGCAAAAGCCTCAACGATATAGTTGGCTCCAAAATCTCTTGACGTAATGATGCGCGGAACCGCACCATCATCATCCATATCCACACCACGAATCTGCGCAGCGGTCGCACCTGTCAACACTGTCTCTAGTTGCCAAGGATTTAAACCATAATTGTTGTAAACATGAACACTACCGGACGGTGTATCTGCGCTGGCGACAGCCATCCTTGTGTCGGTAATTGCAAGACCACGACCACTAAACGCATCACCAGGATCAGGAGTAAAGGAGCTTATTGTCCGCGCCGCATCAGTTTTAACAGAAGATGTGCCAACATAAGTTGGAAACTTATTGTTGAGAACATTCTGTTGCAAAACAACGTCCATATAATACGTTCTGTCAGCTACGAACTCCTTGAACTGGAACTCTGGAGCACTTGCATAGTTGTTTAGTGTCCCGTTTGCAAGAAAGAAATTTGGAACCTCAGCCAAGAAGTTGTGCATAGCAAGTTCATAAAGAGCGTCTTTGTTTCCGTCCCACTTGAAGTAATAGGGAAATACTAACTCGGTTTCTTCTTCAGTATTGAAAGAAGAAATGAACCTAACAGGAGACTCCTTCGGAAGATGTTCAGTAAGCGCTACAAGAGTCTCAAAAGGAAGGCGATAGTTTGGAGCATCAGCAAGAACAAATTCGCTAGTGTTCGAGCCTATTTCTCTTGTTGCGGGAGCAGAAGAAGTATAAATCGGATAGTCTACAGCAATACCACCCTTGATTGAATTATACAAAATTCCTGGCGAAACCAAAGGTTTCAACAAGGCTTGCAAGCCATGAGGCGAAAACGTATCATTATCATCCGAACCACTGAATCCGGTGATGAACGGAGCAAGAGACTGGCTCAGAAGAGACCCAATCTGAACAGTTCTGTTTTGTGGATAAAACCCTTGGTACGGAAGCAGCTTCTTAACACCCTTGCACCTCAAAGTAATCCTTGAGGCTTCTGCAATATCTTCGTGTTCTTTTTTGATGTCGTCAAAGTATCTCAACCTATCAGAAGCGAGATACTTCTTTCGAAAATCTACATCGTAATCTAGTTGATCTTCTGTTTCCGCGCTAGAGGTAATCTCTGCGCCAGGAAGAGAGAAGATTTTTCTATTATCAACACGGAAATTGCCATTATTGTCTGAGACATAAAACTCCATGTGCTCTGAGGTGTTAAACTCGGAAACGATGGCACAATCCTTCCCTAAGCGCCGGACGTCTTCTGCATAATCTTCATACGTATCGAACCAGGGATTGACTCCAGCAATCTCTTCGGTAAGCCTTTCGACATAATCGGTACTAGTGCCACTGATCAGATTATTGGCAGATTCAACAAAGCACAAAGACGGAAGTGGATTGCTAATATAGATTGAAGCGTCACTATCTGTCATCAACTCGCCATTGAAATCTCGATAAGAGCCACTCTCTGGGAATGAGCTAGAGCCATCAGTTCTCATAGGAGAAAAGGCGTTGCTCTGATAATCAACTCCATCAAAGTTCTCGTTGCTAAAGCCCCAAGCATTTCTCAAAATAAAGAACGTTTTTCCTTCGTTGTTGTTGCTGGGAGGTACATCGATATTTCTATTACCAAAAACAGCTATTTTGCTGTTAAGATCAAATCCAGGTCCATCCGAAGCAAAATTGGTCCCCTCGTTAGAACTGATTTGAGAAACCTTCTGCCACACGTTTGTTTCAACTTCTCTGTACTCATCAACAACGCGCTTAAGCGGTTCATTAACAGGATCAGCAATTCTAGAGACCATGAAAATGTCTCCACTAACTCTTACACCACCACCAAAATCTTCTTGATCTTGAGAGCCAGAAAGTTCAAGAACCTTTGTCCACACACCAAGATCGTTTTCTCGATAAACCTGTACAAAACCGTTATTTGTTAAACCAGCGTTATCATCGAGTGGTTCTCCAAGGATAATAGTGTTTCCATCAAAATCAATATTGTCGCCTATTGTCTTGTTAGGTTCGTCTCCAAAAATACTTTGTTTCAAGGTCCAACCAGCACTACCACTTTCGTATATGTAAATGGCTCCAGCATTAGAATCTAATGGAGTATCCGCTTCGTTGGCTCCTACAAGAATTGTGTTTCCTTCAATTTTGACATTATCGCCGAATTCGGCATTATTCTCAGTTCCAATGATTTGCTGTTCGAGAATCCATCCAGAACTACCACTACGATAAATATCAACAACTCCCTCATCGAAAGCAGTAGGAACATTGATAGTAGAACCAACAACAATAATGTTTCCATACATATCAACACCACCGTTTCCATAAGACGAAGTAGCAACGCCATTCGCACCCGACAACAAAGCTTCTTCAAACCATCCAGAACTACCACTCCTAAAAACTCTGACAGCATCTGGAAACGTGAATGTTGGGTCTTGAAACGCTAGCAATGTTCCGCTCAAAACAGGGTGATTCGGTACACCGGCAATTTCTTGCTCCAACTCGTAGGAACAGTCAACAACATTGAATATCAAAAGAACATCTCCACTTCCACCAGGAGCCGTAGAAATAAACTTGCTAGTCTCTGCTTTGTCTGTAGCAATATCAGAACCAAACTGCATCTGCGCCCCATACCAAGATTCTCCCTCAGGAGAAATAACATTGTCCAAGCCCGTGAAACCTTGTGAATTCAAGGAGCAATCACCTCTTGTGTCAGAAGGATCGTCCTTCCAAAATGTTCTCTGTTGTCCGAACAATCTGTCCTGTCCGTTTGAACCAATACCCGTCACTTCAGCGTATTCGGTCCTCCCTCGTGTAATGGCAAGATAAGAATTCTCTTCACGAGGGTGAGCCATTTCTCGATATGTAAGACCCAAGAATCTTGCTACGGGATTCTCGTCCTCTGGCAAATCCTGGTCGGAGTAATATTCAAAAATCTTGTCATATGCCTGTTCGTCATCCTTCAAGACGCCAAGACGATTCTCCAACTCTTTATTGGCAAAAAGACCAAGATTGTTTCCGTATGTGTGAACAATTTCGTGAGCAAGCAGCGGATTGATTGAACCCTTAAACATCAGTTGGTGTCCAATAGGTCGATATCGAGAGCTTACAGGAGTTTCAACAAAGCTCCTGAACGTATCTGAATTCTTAGCTCGGACCACTCGACGGGTCCCGCTCCTATCAACAACAATCGATTTAGGTTCATCCTGAACAGCAATAATGTTGGCTGCCTTCAAAGCACGAGCGACAGGGTGTTCTCCAGTCCGAGTTTGTTTCCAAATTGGATATTCATATGCCCCGTTGTTGACCCACAGCTCAAGAATACTGTTATTCCATGTGAGTGAATCAACATCAACAGACGAACTCCGTGACGTTCCAGTAATGCCAAGGAAATCACCAAGAATAGTTCTATCCGATTCAGGAGCAAAACCTCCTTGAGCAGATCCACCACCACGGCGGGCTCCTACAAACTCGATGTCTGTGTAGGCGTGCCCTCTGTTTGTGATTCTTCCGTCCTTCTGGTACCCAAAAAGATCACATTCTCTCGTGAGCGCAGAAGCTGTAATCCAACTATACCGCAAATCTGACCGAGGAATCATGTGTTGCACGAACCAATTGTCATATACTGCTACGCAAGAAAGTTTTTCTAAACAATAGTCATAAATATTAGCTGTTCCCGCTCCCGAGCCGAAGGCGCCAAACCCAAAAACAACCGTATTGTCATCTAGTGCAACTGCATCTGGACTAAATCCCGAAATGACTCGCAGACGCCTCCATGCAGTCGCAACCCCATCAGATTCCTGACCATAAACAAAAACACCACCATCAGTAGAAACAAGAGCAAGACACTCATGCACATCAACTGATTTGACAGATAACACCTCACCGAAAGAATCAACAGACAAAGTCGATATTGTATCACCACTTCTTTGATAAAATTGAGGTCCAACAGACGCACTCAACGTATCGCGCACCCCAGCAACAACGCTTTGGTTTTGCATTGAAAGTTCCCACCCAAGACCGTCAACCTTAGTTGCATCGCCAGCAACAACTTGTCCCAGATTCCACCCAGAGCTTGAGCTTACAAATATGCGCAATTCCCCAGGATCTGTAGAAGAACTGGGAGCACCTACAACCAAAAAATCATTTTCAAGAGCAACAGACCTGCCAAATCCTGACCCAGCTGCACCACCAGTAAGCTCTACTTCAAGATTCCATCCAGAACTTCCACTTCGATAAATGAACGCTGAGCCCGATATAGAGCCAGAAGCTCCAACAACCAAAAGATCCCCATATTTTTGAACATCATTGCCAAAATCAGATGAAGCTGAAATTCCCGTGATAATTTGTTCAGCTGGATCCCATCCAGAACTTCCACTTCTGTAAATCAGAACAGCGCCTGCGCTCCCGCTCTTAGGCGCACCAACAACAATATAGTTTCTGTCTAAAGATACAGAGTCACCAAACCTATCAGAAGCTGACCCAGTGGTTATCTGCTCCTCTTCAACCCACCCAGAACTTCCGCTTCGAACAACAAAGATAATACCACCACTATCGGCACCGGGTGCAGAAATAATAGAGAGCGAACCACTAGTATCAACATCAAAACCAATCTGTGCCGTTTCACCAATAAAAGAATTTTCAACATATTGGAATTCAAGGCACGTCATATTGCCTAAAGATTTGTTTTCTTCTGGTCTGAAAAGGGTGTTTCTATTGACCTTGTGGTAAGAAGCAGATGCCTCAGACGTAAACCAACTAGCTGTATGCTCTGGCAAACTTGAGTAACCAAATTGCGCTGAGTGCTGTGTCAAGAAGCTTCGAAGAGGAAGTTTCACGTTCAAGTTTCTGAACGGAAGTGCGTTGTTGGGTGCCATTTCCTCTGCTTCAATATCAAGTACACCGCGTGAGCTAACATCGGGACCACCGGGAGCATTGAACCTTTCGACAAAAATGAACTTATTTGAGCCGGTATTCTCTCTGTCTGGCAGATCATACCCGACCAAACCAGTCACGTAGATAGAGTTTGAAGCAGTGACAGGAATGTCACCCACCTTGGTCAAATACCTATTATTGATTCGACGTCCAGAAGTTTGAACAATCTCATAATCTCTCTGGTAGTTTCCCAAAACCAAAGAACCAGTCACAGACCTAATATTTTCAATGTTCAACGGACTCTTAGCTGCGTTTCCTCGCAACATTGAAGCGCGTGGGCGAGCAGTGTCCACCAAATCGGGTCCATAGATACGAAGCTCGCCCGGAACATCAAAGTTGATAAGAAACGCTTCAGGGCGCGTCTCAGCAGTCTGGCTTCCAGTGTTCAGGGGAACGTGACGATGCTGATTCCCACCTACGTGAGCCTCGGTGAACGGACCCTGTGCAGGCGAATCTTCATATGAAGCATAATTATCATTATGCAAATTCGTAATGTCAATGCCGGGCTGGAAGCTGGAAGAAATCTCAGCATTATAACCGGTATTAACCGAAGAACTAAAGATGCCAAATGGCAGCTTGTGTTTTGTCTCAAAAATTTGTGGCATGATTTACCTAAACATCATCGTCGCAATCAAGAAGCGTAAGATCACTAGCTTCAATCACTAAGTATCCTCCAGTGCCGAATCTAGTTATCTGTTTTGTCACTGCCACGCTTTTTGGATCTTTATCAATCGCAACGACGGCATCAGTCTGCAAATCATACACTTGTGTAAACCGCCTGTTAAGTGTACTCAATGTGGCTTCCAAAATCTTCTGTCTTGCCGAATTGAGATCAGTTCCTGTGCTTGCATCTCTCTCTGCTCTTTCTCTCCACCACAAGCAATTATCGCCTTCTTGAAGAGATAGCGGTGCATGTCCGAACTTCCAGTTGTACTTGTGAATACCGATACTTTGAGCAGCCGCAAGAGGTGGCTCCTGTTTCAGTTCTAGCGTGGGATATTTGTTCCAATACTTGTTTCTTTCAAGAACGTGGCTCTCAATTACCGTGCTCAACTGATCTGAGAAGTTTGCCGAAGCGGGAATAAGTTGCAACGTCATTTGAGTGATGGCATTGTCGACCCACTTGTAGAAATCTACGAACTTCTCCAAATCAGGGGTGTTCTCAATTCTTTCGAAGAAGAGAGACCTGAGTTTGTCTAAATCGTTGTAACGCTGTCGATAGCGGTTGATTGGATCGCCAATTAAGTTGTTGAAATCGGTGATTGTGCCGAAGAATTTAATCATTTCTTCCGAAATCGTCTGATACATGCTCTTTTCGATTGCGAAATAGTGATTTACAGGGCGAGTATCTCTCGTGAAGTTCTCATCGTCTTGACTGCGAATCTCAATCAAATCATCACTGTTCAATGTCTCTGGCAATCTCTTCCTGGCTGCGAACACATATTCTCTCTGAACCACGTCAGTGTCATTGCGCAAGAAAAAGTTTCCACGTCCAGTGTGCTGAATTCTTGAGATGTCTCCAACAAACTTCCATCGGTCTTGCAATTCAATAGAGCCAGACGAAACGTCTTCTACTTGGAATCCTGCATCAGACGAACCTGTTGGGGGCAACCCATCGCCATTGTCAGAGCCAGTAACTGTATCGAAATCCCAATGAAGGGCAAGGGTTTCCATCTGAGGAATATACGAACCACTTATGCCGCTGGCAAGGAATCCTTCTACATTTCTGTATGGATGTTCTGGACCAAAATTGGTTGGGTCCTTCGCATGTTCGCGAATGATATCGTCGCTGAGTGTTGAAATCCAATACCTCACGCCAGAAATCTTAGCGTCGCAGAAGTGCTCGTTGTTCAGCCCTGCGCCAACCAAAACCGAGCCTGTCATGTTGTCTCGGTGAGCACCCACATAGATTCGCTTTGCTGCCCTAAAATGGTCTTCAGCCAAGGACGCAGTTACGCTAGCAGTTACAAGAAACTCGTTCTGGAGGACGTCGAGAACAGTGTTCACTCCGAAGAATTCAAGATCATAATTGCCGACATCACTACCGACAACTCCATCTGCAATAGGGAATTTTTCATGCTTGAAGCGGACACCAAAGTTCCACTTCTCATTATCGTAAACATCTCTGAAGATGCTGCTGGTCAACTCCACCCCAAGGAACGACGACGTCAGCATAAAGTATACGTCCTTCGACTCTTCCTCTGGGCGAATAGCAAATACGCTCATTTCTGCTCTGTCAGAACCAAAGAATGTGGTACTGGCTGTAACAACAGGGTCAGCCTCGTGCATACCAAACAACGATGCAGATACAAAATCAGTTCTAAAGAATAGAGGGCTTGCTTGCTCAAATTTCTTTGGGAAAATAGCCTCACACTCGAAAGTAGTTCCAAGCAAACCAGAACCAACAGCCCCAGAAATATGAGAAACGGTGTTTGGATTACCGCTCGCAGTCATCTGGTAAACATTGGAGTCAAACCTGTCGACATCGTTGAAATCAATGTAATTCTTCTTCACGCTGGTATAGCGATAGCTATCTTCAAGCTTGTAGTCAACACCGTCAGCGTACAGATTGATTTTGATCAACTCGTCATCAACACCGAAGCACCGAATCAAGTTTCTGATTGATTTCTCAGTTCCTTTAGAGCGATAAATGTAAATCAAATTGTTGTAGATGTTTTGATAAATCTGATTCTTGACGTTGTGAATCTTCTCTTCAAACTCGCGCTCGTTGTCTGTCGAAAGAATCTCTTCGAAAATAGACGCCTTGGTGAAAATTTCAGGCGCGGTGAAACCGACCGACTCAAGCAAACGAGAAGCAAACGGAAGAGGCTTTCCTGAGCGATATACGGCATCTCTAACAGTTGGAAGAGCCTCAATCTTAAGATACATATCATCAAAGAACTCACCAGCAATCTGCATTAAATCCCTAAGGGGCTCACCCGATGTTGCATCTTCTTCTGTTATCCAAGAAGGGAACGAGTTGTAGATAAGGGCACTATTCTCTTCATCGTGAAGGCTTCCTGTCAGTGCTTTCGCGTTTCGAAGAGAGATCAGTGCTGGATGGCTTGAGTTAAGAATAGGATCTTGAAACTCAAACAGTGCTGCACCAGAATCCACCATTGCAGAGCCGGTATTTCTGGAAGTTGCTGTGTAACCTACCCAGTCCCCATTCGACACACGACCACCATAATCCAAGACTACTGCGTCTGCCACAAACGCAGAGCCCGTGACCACAATACCTTCGTTAAATTTGAAATAGACGCCAAGCTCCGTGTTGGCTTCATCGGTATTAGTTCCGCCCCCAACTTGTCTAAACCAATATCGACCTATTTTCTTGTCTGTTCTCTTGGTTTTCCAGTATCTAAACTCATCAATAGAACCCGACAACTTTGCGTCTCCAAGGCTCCCTGAGGCGCCCGAAACAGGAGTCTGCAACGCTCCAATGAAACCCAGCATGGGTCCGTCTACAGCCCCAATAGAAGAGCCTGTGACCGATGAATCGTTGAGCGCTCCCGATACATAGAGGCGTAAAGAAAGAGCACTGCCAGTGTTGATAATTGAAAAGGCATAATGTTGCCATTCTGAGTTTGCAACATCCAAATCTTGACCCAAAGGAGTATAAAACACTCCCTCAGAACCAGAACCATATTCTACAAAGAACTGGTTACCGGACACTTCAACCCTAAAGCGTCCATATTCAGGATCTCCAAACGAACTACTGTTCCAAAGATCGAAAATTACTTGTTTTTGAGAGCCTGAAAAATCGTTCTTCTTGAGCCAGAACTCGACAGAAGTTCCAGCCACACCATTCAATTCAAGATTCGATTCTCGATTTTCGTCTACGTCATAAATGTTTGCTTCGCTGAAGAGTTGCTTGAGCGTTTTCTGAGTAGGCAAATCTGCTGCATTTGGTCCGCCCTTGAAAGAAATGTATTCAAGCGCTGAAGGTGTGTCGTAGCCGTGAGAAGCTGTTACTACGCTGCCATAGCTCTCACCGATAATGGCATAGCCGTTAGTGCGTGGATATTCGTTCTCAAAAACGTAATTGTGGAAATCGACCGCATTGTTGTGGAAATTCAACTTCTCAGCCAACGAACCGTCATATGGGTACGTCCGCTGAATCAAATTGATAGCGTCGTCATAATACTTCGAAGCCGAAGCAAAACGAGCAAAGTTGTTTGGATCAGAAAAATCGACATCAGGGACAAACCTATCCTTGTCAGCTAAGTTAGCCTTAACGAAATCCTCAGATTCTGTCTCATCTGCTAGATTTCTGACCGTTGTAGCTGATACGATTTTCTGGGATTTTTTACCAAATAGGTCTTTTATCGCCATGCTATCTTACCCTGAATTTAAAGACTTCCTGCTGTTCGTAGAACTCGTCTTCCAACTTAAATATGAAGCTGATGCCATATTGATAGTCGGGCTGCAAAACAGACATGTCAAGGTCAAAATAGTTGCCATCTTTGTCATAAGAGAGGAGAGTGTGATTGTCGCTTCCTGTTCCGTAAGGAATCACATCGAAATCGTCTACCACTCGGAAAACTCGATAATATGCATCTTCAATAGTCTCGTTTTCAATGTCTGCAATTGCCACAGTATAAATGGTTGGGCTCCAGTTTTTCAACCTAGTGAACAACCTAAACCTAGCCTTCTCAGTGGGAGAATACTCTGGTTTCAAGTTGGTGATATTCAGAACATAATCGTCAATTTCGAACTGATCGGAGGCTTCATACTGTGTTGCAAACACAACGCTTCCAGTGAAGTAATTCACTCTAGCTGCACCAGTCAAATTGTTGTGCCAAACATCAAAAACCCGTTCATGTGTTGTAGAAAGCGCAACAGATGCGGTGTAAATGCCAGTATCGATAGCCCCGCCAGTAATCGCCAACTCACCAGTGTGAAGCAACAATTCTGGTCCCTCAGGCTCAAGAGTACCCGAATACAAACTCATATAAATCGGTCCAGTTCCAACTGCTGGAATGTTCTTTAGACCCTTCCGCGTTCTGTTATACAAAAACAGGGTCATTAAGTTGTCTTCAGCTGGGACCAACGAACTGCTGACGAAAAAGCTGTTTCTATTGTCTTTAACGGAATCATCAAATCGAGCCTCAACCCAAGGTAACTTGAAGAAATGTTCACTCCGACGCCCAAAAAAACGTTTAGTAAAAAATGAATCACTAGTTGGCTCTTCAAACTCAGGAGTCAACTTAATGCAAATTCCGTTATTGTCTATCGCACCGGCAATCCAACTCTCAACCAGAGAGGTAATATCTACAGCTAGACTCTCATCACCAAAATCAAAACTTGAAGTAAACGCAGGAGAAGCAAGACAATCTCCACCAGGAGTTTCCCATTTGGTTACATCATACTCTCTTATAAAAAGAACGTTTTTATCTTCAAGAGTCGCTCCAGCAGATGGATATCCGTAATTTGTAAAGACAGAGTTAGAAGTAAGCACAACAGTGTGTCCAAAATCTCTTTCTGTCGAAACATCCGTAACAAAATCTTTTAGAATCCAGCCAGAACTTCCTGACTCGTAAATATATACACTTCCAGATGGGGCTTCCCCTCCGAATGCGAATCCCTGGTTACCAGCCTCACCAACGGCAAGCCACCCTTTTTCGTTTGCCGACACCGATATTCCAAAAAACCCATTCTCGTGAGCAACAGGAGAGGTGATTTTCTGGACCTGATCAAATCCAGAACTGGAACTCAAGAAAATATAAACCGCACCTTGAGACGTTGCAGTTTCCGTACGTCCCGACGCCCCCACAAACAAATGACTATTCGCGAATTCTACGCCATCTCCAAAGAAATCAAAAGAAGCTCCATCACTAGCAGTTATTCTTTGTTCTAAATACCATCCCGCACTTCCTGAGCTGAACAGAAATACTGCGCCCTGCGCAGGATCGTTGGAACCAGAAGCCACTTGTGCTCCTACAAAAAAACTATCATTCCCACAAGAGCAAAAACTGATATGATCACCGAAAGTGGCGCCGCCCGTGTCGCTTCCGGTCAGGTTATCTTCTACACTCCACCCGCTACTTCCGGAACTAAAAATGAACACAGAACCCGAACTATTAAATGTGGTATCGCCAACTAATATTTTGTCAGAAATCATGCTAACCGCAAACCCAAATGAACCTGCACCGACAACAGAAGAGCTTATTCTTTGTTCCAAAGACCACCCCGAACTTCCCGAACGATATATATCTACGGCACCTTCATCTGCCGAGAAAGTTCCAGAAGCTCTCGATACACCCAACAAAAGTAAATCATCTTTTATAAAAGTAGAAACAACAAGATTGTCATTAGTATCCAGAATCGCAGAGGCAGAAACTTGCGCCTCTAATGTCCATCCGGAACTGCCAGAACGATAAACCAAAGCCGAACCAGTAGCAAACGGAGCAGTGTCTCCTTTCAAGTCAGGAGAAAAAGCCAGCAACGAATTGTTTTCATCAACAGACACAGCTGTTGGACAACAATTGGTTCTACCATAAGTAAAGTCTGTTAAGGTTGTTTCAACATAAGGTCCGAAAGAATTACCAGCTTCCTCTTCGGTATCAACAGCATAAATCCAGTTTACCACTCCGTCATCTTCGTAGCGTTCCATGTCAAGTCCAAAACCTTCTTTCCAGTTTCGACCTACAGGAGCAACCACCAATTCAAAATCTTTAGGAGTAGTTTCACCATGCGGAGCATTGCTAAGGTTCAAATAAAAACTAACACTTCCGCTCGCAGGAATACGACCAGCGAGCCTATCTGCCCTAATATTGTCAACGGGAAACTGAGAAAGCACTCTCGATGCCTCAAGAGAGGTGGTCGATGCTTGCCCCAAAATAGAAAATACTTCAAGAACATCACTCGCTCCCATACTTGCACTAACGGCGCGTGTAACAAGGTTCTCCTTGAACGCATTGGTAATTGTAGCATCTTTGTTCGCAATGTATCGTTTAACGCCCATTATCTAACCACTCCCTTGATGTCATCTGTTGGGAATTTCATTTCAAAAATCACATTCTGTGGCGCACTAATGAAGCGTCCATCTGCTGAAGTTTGTTCGTTAATGTTGAAACGAATGTCTGAATAAACTCCTCCGACCTTCTGAAAAACTCTGACCCTAGTAACGTCAACAACACCCTGGACCCTCTTAAGGGCGTCATAAATGTCTGTAATGAAGAGGGCTTCTCCAATGTCTTTCACTTCATTAAACAAGTTGGCTAATGCAAAATTTGCGTCGGCTAGAATGTCGAATTTGTCTCTTTCTAAATCCCCAACCACTCCATAGTTGATACCAAAATTCACAATCTTAGCATCTAAAATGTCGATCGTATCGTTGATCATTCTATTCTTGTTCAGCCACACTTTCAAGTTTTCCTTAATGGTCGAAGAAGTTTCCGTAAGTGTTCCGTTTTGATCCTCTGACACCGTGTAAAGGTTCAGGTTTCTCTTGAACGAATCAGGATCTCTCACAACGTTTACCCGCTTTACTCCCCCAAACTCAACAGGCATATTGTATGTCAAGGCAATGTAATCTTGGAGAGTAACTGCTCTATTTTGTGATGCAAACGAATTAAAAACACGAACCTTCAACTCTTCTGCGTTTGGCAGACTCACGTCCCCAACAATTGGCTCTTCATTGGTCACTTCGATGGAAGCCCTTACAGAATTAACCAAACTCCTGTCAAGTGTAGGTAGATCGTCAAAATCAAAATTGGCGGAAACTGTCTCTGTAACCGTATCAGAAGCTGCGTTCACATCGTTTACAGTGTTGGCACGAGCAACCACCCTCAACGTCGTGTTAGACGGAGAAACACCGAACTTGTCAGTCTTCACAAGATTTGTAGGGTCAAACGCTACGTCCGGAACATTCGTCCTTCCATGTACGTCAAGAACCACGCGACTAGGATCAACAATTCTTTCTGAGGTTCTCTCAGTGTCATCATCTCCAGAACCAAACTGAAGACGAACGATTCCGTTGACTCTATCAACGATATATCGACGAGGAACAGTAAATGGCTTCAAAAGATCTGGCGCATTTTGACTGGTGTCTGAACGATTCAACACAGGACGATAAACCACGTCTTGTGACAAATAGTCGACCTCAAAATATTCATGTCCCTCATCATCTTCCACTAGGATAATTTCTGCGACATTTCCGATATCAAGATCCACTGTCAAGAACTTCTCAAAATTTCCAATCGGTATGAACGTTTCTTCCAACCTACCCGATACAACGCGACCGTGCGCGCGAATAGCATAAGATGTTGGCAAACCTGTGTCATCGTCAACACGACCAACAACAATCTCATTGTCTTCGTTACTAAAATTCACATCGTCAACCAGAGTGAAATTGTTTCCATTCCTAGCCGAAAAAATGCTATTTCTCTTCAAGGTGGGAATATATCGTGCATCCGGTCCCAAGCCCACCTCGTTTGCTGGTACCAGAATGAAGAACGTTGCGATTCCGTGAGAAGAGGGACTTTCTTGAAGTCGATATCCAAGAGGCTTTGCGTGCCGCAAGATATTATCGAATTCATTAGCCGAATCAAGAAACGATTCGTTCGCCTGATAATCAAGATAAAACGAAAGAATGTCACCAGTATACGCAACCGTATCAAGCGTCAACGCGCCAAAACCAGCTTCATTGAAATCTTTAAAGGTGTCTGAGTAATATCTTTTAGCATGATCGACCAACGAATTCTTGATCGATTCAAAATCTCTGCCAAAATAGTTAATAGGTACGTTCTTACGTGGCATTTTTCATTTCCTTATCGCAGGTAAGTAGTTATCTGCTAACCGACAAATTGAGAATATCACTCTCAGAAGTTGGAGTGATAAAATACTTCACCTGGACATGGGCTAAGTTCTCATTCAGTTCATCTGGGAAAATAACAATATCGTCAATCTCCACAAACGGCATATAAATACCCACCTGTTCATCAATCTTGGCTGAGATATCTCCATATGTAATCTCTAGGTTCGGTTCGAACAGAAAAGTTTTCATCCCAACGCCAAAGTTTTTGTCCATCAGGCGTTCTCCTGGGACCGTAAGACACAAATTCTTCAAATTTTGTTGAACCAATGCCTTGGTAGTTTCAATGTTTTGGTAGCTTGGTTTGTCTCCAAAAGATAAAGGTAATTTTGGTGTAAATGCAGCCATGAAGTAGTCTCCTCAGTAAATATCACGCTTAGCAACTATCGCTAGGTGGAGGGAAATCAGAATCGGGTTGTGCCGTATCTGGGCTCTCAGGAGGATCAGTGTCGTCTTTGCACTTAACATTCTTTGCACCACTCAGATCAATACCCTCTGACGCCAGCAACTCAGCAGCAACATCAGTTTCCTCAAATGCGAACTTGTAACTAGGAAGCTGATAAATCAAAGGTTCTAGGCGCAAGAAATCAATTCCAAGAGGGAGAGATGTGTTATATGGAGGACCACAAAACGCCCCAAGAATTGGGAAAAACAACTGCAAAGGCAACAACGCCAAAGACACCAATCCATAAGGAAGGTTAACTGATTCACCTGGGAATTCTGGAACACTAGCAACAATAGCACCTGGATTCTCAGTGTCAGCACTTCTATCCAATCCAAACAACTCGCCATTAGGACCGCGAGGAATAAACAACGGCTCTTCGGGAGAAGGAAGCACAAGCGGAGGAAGACCAGGAATCGTAGGAACATCTGGCGCCTTCCACTCTACCAAAGTTCCATCCTCAACCCAACTAGGCAGATCATCCGATGCTCTAAGAATACATTCAAATCCATCGTTCGGATTAATGACCCCAACAGGAGCAAATTGAATAACTGGCGGACCTGGGTTGTTCTCGGAGCCAGAAAGTTTAATACTTCCGTCAGTGTTTCTGGCAAACTTGGGCAATAGATATCCAGCATTTCCAGCCGCCACGACCTTAGCTGTTATCGCAATGTTTGGGTCTATCAGTTCTGCAAGACCACGAAGAATCAAAATAGGAGTAATTGAAGCAAGGTAGAAAGCATCCGGACCCTTGGGACCAGAAGGACTACCGATCTGATCAAAATCTGCCTTATACGCACCAGCGTTTCCAGGGACTCCATCCAAAAATTGACCTTCGCTCTTGCTTGTATAGTCGCCCATGTTCTGAAGGATGTTGAAAAGCTTCTTAAGCTCTATTTTGGTTCCCTCGAACAAAAATTTCATATCCTCGCTGTTCAACACCATTGAACTCTGAATCAACATGAAGGTGACCAGCCTCTTTGAAAAGAAACAATAGTCAAACAAAGTACGTGTATCAATTGCATCTGCCAAATCCTCAAGAAGAGAAGGACCATAATCCCTCTCAAATGTTCTCTGAATCTTTCCTTCGGCATCCTTCATCTGAGCAAAATCGTCAACGGGAACTTCAACCTGAGCGATAGGAACTGTGTTAAACTGCTTAAAAACCGGTGGTTCTGGCTCGACCAGATCGTCTACGATTCCACCTACGGTGTCTCCAACGTTTGTGTCTAATCCGAACGCCCCCAAGAAATCGTCCAGCTTACCTGCCGCATCTTCAGCTGCATCCCCAGCTGCTTCTGCCAAAGTAGGAGGCTGTGGATCTCTTTCAAGAATATGGAATGCTTTTTCTGAAGTGGATAGCGAATCGTTCAAATCCACTTTAACAGGACCATTAAATTTGAATTTCTTGCCAGCGTTTCTAATATCTTCGGCAGTGCTCGACTCTCCCGATATAGGAGAAATAAACACTAATCGATAACCATACATCCAAGGTTCGTCAAACAACTCATCAACTCTTTCATTCCGTACCTGAGGATTGTTATCCAGAAACTCTTCCCAATTCTTAAAGTTCACCACGTCAAGCAATCCCGAATTTTCCTGTTGGCTGCTAAGTGCATTATTTGAAGAACGCGGGATTCTGATATATCTCTCAATGGCATACTTTCCTTCGCCGTCTTCAAGTGCTGCAACAGGAGCAGGAATAGGAGGAAACGGAATACTTTCTTTTGGCTCTGGTTGAAACAGAGAGGACAATCTCGCGTCAACAGAAGTGTAGTCTGAGTCTTCTCTGGAACCGTCACCAAACACCGAAAAAGTGTCAAGCCTTGGTAGATTGGAGAGCAAATCCTTAATCAGGTTCTCGCCTGCGACATCTGGGTTGATGCCAACAATTTCTCCAATCTTTTCTAGAACAGCCTTCATCTGTTCCTTCACCAATACCTTAAGTTCAGAGGGAACTCCGTCTGATCCGGGTGGAGGAAGTGGCTCAGTTGGAAGATCAAATGCTTCGTTTTCAACAAGCTTCCTGTAGGCAATCTTGGTTTCTCTTTCGAAGGCATCGTAATAGCTGCCGCCTTGATCAAGATTTCCCTGCCTAGCAATGTCTCTCTTGAGCCTAAACGAAACGTAACTGATTAGCAATTGATCGTCAGCAAAATCAATCTTGTACCCATATTCATCAAATACGAACAAACCACGCAAGATGTATTCAATCACATACAGGCGGACAATCGTCAACACAACACCTACAAACCCAGAAGAGTTTACTGGTCCTCTTGAACGACTCACTCCGTCATTGTTACTCTCAATTTCACAATCCTTGTCGTATTCTGATTTAACAATCGATTTGATGAACTCCAAATCCAACAAGTGAGGATCTGCCTTGCACCTTTTCTGACCATCAGTTGGAGTAGCAGAGAAGTTGATCAAGTTGATAATCAACGTTTCTGTTTCTTCTTTTGAGTTGAATTCTGAGGCGCCTGGACCAAGGTGGTTAAGACTCTGGTTTGGAATCTTCTTAAGCAACCTGTTGTTGGCTACTCTCTTGCCAGCGTTGGTCAAGAAGCCCTTAATGAACTCCTCATACCTGTCTTTGAAATATGGCTCAGCTGTCCCTTCAAAGACCGCTAAATCAGTGGTTCTAACAGCTGGGCGAAGCTTGGCTTTGAGCAAGCCAGAAAAAATGTCTGGTTTAGAATTGTTTCCATCAACAATCTCGTTCAATTGTTCGACCCTTTCAAGCACATCGGGGTCAAGATCTCTGCTAAAGTCTTCTGCAAAATAGAAATTATCAGAAAATGGAATTCTCCCAACCCTGGGAGAGAAAAGTGTTCCCTGTGCTGAAAGGGCGAGGCTAAGAGCTTGGTTCTTTTCTTTGTAAGAAATAAACCAGCTGGGCGCAACCGTAGGAACTGGAGAAAACTGCTGGACCGGAGACTGTACAGGAAGAGACCCTTTGATTTGAACCTCAAAAGAATTTGAACTAGCCTGCTTAAGTTCCACAGCATCTTCAAATCGGAAGGCTCTCTTGAAATTCGCACCAACACGCTTGACAACATCCTGCACTGGCACGGGTGGACCATGCGTAAATGGTCCAAATTCGTCTTCACGAGCACCTGGATCGTCATCTGGAGGAACCATTCCTTGCGAGATTAATCTTGCCCATTCTGGGTTGATAATCTTTTCAGTTTTGCCCTCGTCATTGAACGGACTGTCTACTCCAATGCTGCCAAGAAAATCAGAAAAATTGCCGAACAAATTATCATCGCCAGCACCAAACACTGGTCGCTCGCCAGAACGCCTAATGGTCCTCGGAACCAATCGAATCACTTTTTCTTCTGACGATAGTGCGTCTGGATATCTTGGGATTTCTCTATCGAACGCCATCTTGGTTGGTTCAAAAATAGTATTGATCGTCATATCCAAAGCTGCGTCAACCACAGCTGGACGAGTTCCGTCAGGCTGCAAACCACAAAGAATCGGCTCAAGAACCTCATTCGGAGAAAAATCGTCTTCGTTGAGGCGAACCAAAATGTCTCCAAGCTCGTTGTATCGAACTCGTCTCTTTTCAATGATCTCATCAATGATGGTTCGCACTTCTTCTGGCGGGAAACTTCTAGTAAGAATCTCTTCCTGAAGCATGATAGCTTCATCGTCTTCGGGGCAGAACTTTCTTGGGATATCCCTTGTCCTCCGAACATTCGCCGCAAGAATAACTCCGTCCTTCATTGCAGAAGTACCAGTGGCATCTCCCAATGTTTTAAACAAAGTGATAACCTGATCGGGCTTATTGATAAAAGAAATCTCAACATGACTGATTTTGATCAATTCAATGATAACTTCAACAGTCCTTTCGGATGGTGTACCAGCCAAAAGATTTAGAGTATCGCCAGGAGACAAAATCGCCACTGTATCGTTCAGCAAATCACCAACAGCATCAGCCAATTCCTTGCCTGAGGTATCCAGTGGAACCTTAGGCGCCTTTCCAATAGCGCTAAAGATAACAATTGACTGCTCATCAGAAACCCTCAGAATGAAGCTTTTTTCTTCCTCATCGATTACATAAAGACCAATCTCATTGAAAAACGCACTTAAAGCTGAGGCGCTCTCTTCTCCCTGGAATCTTAACAATTGTGAAAAGTTAATCTGACCCTGGAAGAATGCTTCGAAGACAACTCGTCCTGCCTCGGCGCCTATGTTGCCCTCCACGGTCGCCAGGAGCCCGCCTAAGCCGCCCTGGTCGTCCAGCTGGGCACGCAGTTGGGTAGCTCCTCCAAGGACATCTGCGCCGCTCTGAAGCTCAAGTTTCACCTGTTCATCCAAAAGAGGCTCTGCTTGATTGACAAAGTTCTCCCAACGGGCTCCAAGGCTCAACGTAACGTCAGCAGAAACCGGAAGAGAGGCGTCATCCAATTCATTGATCAGACCAAACAACCTGTTCAAATCGTCGTTCAGTTCAGAGTCGGTTGGAATTTGCCCATTAAGCGCTCCAGCAATAAAGGCGTCCAGATTATCACAAGACTGCAAATCCTCTAGAATTCCCAAAAGCATCTCTACAATTGCAGTGATCAAAGCCGAAAGAATCGCATCTTCAATGGCAATCTCAACCGAAGCAAACAAATCGATGATAGGAAGCTCTGGAAGCTCAATGGTAGGAATCGAAAACGCGAGATTGAACTTAGAAGCGTCGCAAACAGCTTCCAAATCAATGAAGTTCTCAATATTATTGAGGAATGCGTCTGCCGCGTCCACTTCATCTTGATTGGCAGCGCGTGCCGCAGCTGCTTCACGCTTCACAATGTCTGCAACACGAGGGAGGTTAGGAAAAGCAAGCTCAATCTTCTCCTCAATTTCATTAAGTCGCAGTCCAGCAAGAGTTTCCCTACAAGTCAAAGGAGGAATGATACACTCCATAGCTGATTTGATCAAACACTCTAAGGAAATCTTGTCAAAAAACTCTGAATATGCATCTGCAAGGGTCTGAATCTTGTCGGCAAGGGCACCAGGGTCTGCAAGAATTTCGGCAGAGGAGTTGACCAAATCGAAACATTTGTCTTGCATCCCGGCAATGCGCTCCTTGAACGCAACGCTACCCCACGCTTCTTCTTCAGCAAGTTTTTCTTCATCTGTCTTGAAGGTTTTTGACTCAAACTCGCTCAACAAAGCTGCGAACACTTCACCACCGCAAGTAAGCTCGTCATCAGTCCCAAGAGGTAAAACCTTCACTCTTGGAATGACATAATCTCTGATATAGTCAGACCACGTAAGATTAGAAGTGACCCTCACCTGAGAAAGAAAATTGTCGAAAGAAAGTGGCTCTTCGCCCGTATCGTTGCCCTGACCGCAAGGAACATCGGCAGAACTAGCGCCGAAGAATTCAGTAATACCATCAGAGATTTCTCTGACATCGGAAACAGTATTGATAGTTGTTGGAGTAAAGACAAGGTTGTCCGCATCAAAAAATGCAAAGCGCGTCTGTTCTAGAAGAGGCTTGTCAACATCTCCCAAAAGCCGAACCGCTGTAAGAGTATTGTAGGTGGGATCAACTGCGATTTCAATAAATCGATAAGCGTTATAGCCCTCCCACTTATTTCCAAAAATATCGTTCTTTTCAAGAAGCGCTACGTGCGACTCGATGAAAAGGCGAAGGGTCTCTGGAAAGACCAACATAACATTTGCCTGCAACAAGAAATCAAAACCGGGTGTATGGAACCCAGCAATCTTAATGTCAGAGCCCAACTTCGTCAACAAGGACGATGTCTTGCTCACATCTTCTCTCAACCTATCAAGGTCTATGACAAATTTTGGTAGTGTTGGCATATTAATTCACACTGTTGTAGCGGCTTCCGATATACTTCTTGCCGTGGGACATAAGGTAAGTATTTCTAGCGCTAGAAATGTTGGCTTTGTGCTTCTGCAAACCGGAAACACAATCGTTCATTAAGTTCACCTGGGCTGTCGAAGCAGCTGAAGAAGCAGTAGATGAGGGAGTCGTGGGCGAGCCATAGAAAGGTGACGTGTGAAAATGTGTTCCAAGAGTTGAATTGTATTGCATTTGAGCCTGCAAAAACGCCGAGACAATACCGCCCAAACTTGAAATTAGCTTCAAAACCTTGTCCAATGCTTCTTCGGTGTTTTTACTTTTGACGATCGGCTGTAGACCATCCTCGCCAGCCTTTTTGGCTATCTTCCCATCATTACCAGCGATCAAATCGATTCCAACAACAGAATCTACCGAGCCGCCTTTTGAGTTTTGACCATCTGTTCCTGTCACCAGCTTGATGCCTTCTCTGGCGATGATTCTAATGGCATCCGCTTTCACTGCAATGCCGGATTTGCCCTTTGAGTTTCCAATCTTTCCATCGGAAATTCTAAAATTGTCATCGATATTGGTCTTTTGACTAATGTAGACTCTGGCAGAATCTCTTAGAAAATCATTATCAGCCCACACACCAGCTTGAACCAACGGACCCAATCGCCCCACAACGATATCGATTGCTCCAGCTTGAGTATCGCCCGTACCGCCAAAACCACTAAGCCTGCTTGCAGGTCGATCACGACCCAAAACAACAAAAGTGTTGTTTGCTCCCTCGATTACTTTTTCGCTTTCAGTTTTGTTGAAGCGTGGGATGGGCTCAGGTAAAGGACCACCAGCGATACCTTTGATGTGTGCAGCGACGCTCTTAGGCAGAGATTTTCTCTGCTTAGCCTGTTCTTCTGTCTCACCTGAATGATCAACTGATTTCTTTACCATTAGCTCTGTCTCGCTGGAACATTCTGGCTTTGACCATCACGAGGAAACAACCCCTTGCTCCGCGCAAGCGCTTCATCGAACTCAAAGTGCCAAGGTTCTGCTGGATTGTTCCTTGCCCAAGCGGGATTGACCCACCCAAAATCTCTAGCACGAGATTGGAGCCAAACCCACAAAGCCGTTGTCCTAGACTTCCTGCTTCTGGCAGTACCATCAGCATCAAAATCGGTTGCCACTCCAGAATTGTGCTTGCTCCACCCTGGTCTAGCGACTGGGCTTGGCTGTTCTTCTGTCAGGTTCCCTTCATCTCCGCTTCTTCGATTAGGAAACCTTCCGCCCTTTCTTTTCCATTCTTTCACGCAAGCATCATACTTGGCTCGCGCACAAGCTTGCAAAGCTACGTTTCTATATCCAGACTGAATGAATCTTTTAAGATCAACTTCCGTAATCCCAGTCTCTTCGATAAAAGCAGCTTCCATTAGTTGAAGCGTGTGTTTGGACGCAGCAAGAACTAATACGTTCCGACGTTGACGATTGTTCCATTCGTCCATCTGTTTCTTGCCAGTGGACCGACCACGAACAGCTGTTTCATACATTCCTGGTCCGTTATCAATATAGGGTCCACAAGAAGGTGGTCTGTTCGCAGTGGGGTTTTTTGTATCTTTACACTCAATATCATTAGGATCAGGAATTGGCGGCGTTTCAACAGGGGATTGACCGTTCGGATCAAGCTCCTCGCCTGAACCGGGTGAGTCCCCTGGTGGGGCTGCCCCGTTCAGTGGTCCGTTGTTATTGTTTGCAGCAGCTGATGGGCTCTGACCTTCGGAATTCGAACTAGCTCCCCCTTCTACTGGAGTCCCGCCGCTCTTGACCATACCCAAATAAATTGGGTCTTCAAACCTTTTTCTATCTCCGAAATCGACATAACAAATTTCGCCAACAACGGGTGGTGGAGTGTCATGATCTTTTGCTTGAAAAACAGGATACAACGCCATCACAGAGTTCAATCCTTCTTGTCCAAACGTTTCTGGAATGGGCAAGTGACCGTGAATCTCTGGAATTCTTACTCTACAACGCCAAAGTTGAGCTTCATCTTCTCCTGGGTTAATGGACCAAGCTCCCCAACCTTCATCAGCACCAATCGTCTTTGATTCTGTACGAAGAATAATCCCTTTAAGAGGAAATCCCAACTTGTCAAGAAACTTTGGACTATTAACTCTCCTGGCAGCTTCCGACAAGCTCCCTAAACCAGAAAACTCTTCTGGATCAAGTGTTCGTCCGTCTTGCGGGTGAGTAGCTGGGTTTAGATCCCCATATCTAAATTGCTTATGAGCCATCCTTCAGGTCCTCTTTCTCGAAATCTTCATACATTTCCGTGGCTTCATCCTCGGAAACTTCACCGAAATCGTCGTCTTCAGACCGCTTGGCAATGATGCCAATAAGCTTGACTCTCTGCTCATTAGAACGCTGAAGCACCTCAAGGTACTTAGCCGCCGTCAAGCCAACTGTTCCGTACCTCTCTTGATTCTTACCAATGTACTGCGCAACGTCATCGAGCAAATCTTTCGCCTCTTTCCTATCGTCATCGATAGCTTTGAGAGCGTCATCCATTAGTTTCCGAAGCTTACTCACACCTGTCCCTCATCCCACTTCTTTCTGAAGATTCTGTATTTCGCCCTCAACTTGTTGAGGTTATTCACAATCTGCTTAGTGTTCAAGCCTGTGATCTCTCGTAAATAGAGGTAGACAGCCTTTTTATTGAAGATGGGAATGTCCTCAGCGTTGTCAAACAAAATATTAATTGCCTTCAAAACCTTCTGTTCGTTCTCTTTGAGATCCATTTTTTCCCAATTATCAATCTCGCTTCTCAAACTAATCCAAAACTCTTTGTATTCTCTGAGATCGTGATAAGGGTTCTCCTCGGACAGAGTCAGGAAATCATCTTCCTTCTTCACGTCCTCAAGATAAACCTCTCGCTCTTTCTGCTTGGCTGTTTTCTTTGTCTTGTGAATGAACCAATTTTTGGTAATGACGCTGAAATAAGAGAAAGCTTTAGATCCCTTGCCGGGATCAAACTTCCCCAAGATGGTCGTCAGATCCACCTTGCACTCATTCTTCAAAATGTCAATGTTGGGAAGGCTAGTGAACTTGTATGTGAACACGATTTTGTCCACCAACTCGTTGAACGCCGGTCCAATCAATTCTCGATAAAGTCTCTCTCTTTCTTCCGGGTCGTCTGATTTCGCGAATGCAACGATTGCATCTTCATGCACCTTCGTGAAATATAGCCTTCCTTTGGAACGACGCTTCCTCTTCGCTGGGGTCGTTTTGATCCTGGTTGTCATCTATAATTTCTCCTTCTTCAAGCTCTAAAAGCTCGTCGTCTTGATCCAACAAAGAATATGCTGCTCGAAACTCGTCAACTTCTTGAACGATAGATTTAGAGTGACGAAGGAGGTTTAATAAAATTTCATCACCATAAAACGATTCCATCTCTGACACCGTTTTAGTGTGGAAGTGATATTCATCTAGCCTTTCGAACAGATCTTCCAAATCCTCCGAAATAGGCAAATATTTCTTCAAAAGACTAATGGCATACCAAATCGTGAGCACATTAGCGGTCACCGACAACACCAAAAGTATAAAAATTATCTCAATCATATCTTAAACTCTTTTCGGGTTAGCTCTTCCTTCTCCTTCCTAAGTTCTTTCCTTGCTTCTTCTATGTGGGTTTTGACCAAATTTCCTGGCTTGTCTTTGCCAACCACCGGTTTATTGATCGAAAACGAATACACTCTTTCGAGTTCCGTGCTCGATCCGCAGACCGGACAACCCTCATAGCCCGCAACACCACTATCGTGCGTCACGACCACCTGCTCTTTACAGTCAGGACATTTGTATTCGTATCGAGGCAAACTACTCTCCGTCTGGATTCGTAAGGAAATCAAGAATTTCATCGTTCCCGATTTCATCTTCCTCACTAAAATCAACTTCCTCAACTTCTAGGTGAGGAGGATTCTCAACGAAAAGCTCGCCATCTTTCATAAAGAGGTTCCACCCTTCGAACACCGGCTGGATATCAGTCTGATGTGCTAGGCTGTTCTGAAGAGCAAACATGATTGCTCCGATTGCTTGATTACTCAATTTCATTATTTCTTCTCCTCTTGTTTGAGTCTACAGCGCCTCTAAGGGTCGCCATATCTACTCCGAAGTGATCTGCTAATTCGACCAATCCTTCAGAGTCTTTCGGCAGACATGCGCCGCCGAACCCTACCTTACCATCTGGACCGGGCACTTGTGTATGTTGTTTTGCTACCCAAGGATGTTCTCCGTCCAAAGTGAATACTCTACGAAAATCAACATAGTTTATACCCATTTCGTTACACAGTTCGAAAACCTCGTTAAAATACGACACCTTCATCGCATAAAAGGAATTCCTCGCCACTTTAATTAGCTCTGCCATTTGCGATTCAACAACATAATATTTAGGCTCGCCGTCGCCCATGGGGTAATATCCCTTATACATGTTCACCACTTCCATCGAAATGTCAGGGTCTTCACCACCAACAATCACCTCGACAGGATTACGAAAATCTTCCATAGCAGTGCGTTGGGTCAAAAATTCTGGATTATGAACAACCCTACTGGACCCATAAGCTTCTGAAAGCCATTTGACCGTCCCTGGTTCGATGGTAGACTTAATCACCAAAATAGAATCAGGATTGGGACCACCTTGTTTCCCTCTCAGATTGTACCACGCCCAATTTCTGACGCACCCTTGAACAATTTCCATATCAAGATTGCCACCCTCTTTAGTTGGAGTAGGAACACACACAAATACAATATCGCTAAGATACGCTGCGTCTGCATCTGCGACACCAGAGTATTCTTTAACGTAAGGATCATAAATATTCACTTCATAGACGTCAGCCAATTGTGCAACAGCTTTACCTACAAATCCATATCCAATAATTCCAATCGTCTTCTTCTTCACAATATCTCCTTTACGAGGTCACAAATTTTCAAAACCTCTTCTTTCGTCATGTTCGGATTGACCGGCAGATAGCAAACTTCGCGCGAGGCTCTATATGCTCGCAAGTGTTTGTAATTCTGTGAAAATGTTGGCTGCATAGACATGGGCTTGAAGCCGTGTCGGGCAGCCACCCCACTATCGTTCAGACGAGCTACCAATCCATCTTTCTCTTCGCTCGGGACCCTAATATCGTATACCCAAACAACTTCTCTCGGAGCAACCTGAATCACTTCTTGCGGGAGATTGTTTTTGTACCAACACTCCACCGCCTTACGTGCTCTCAAATTGCTTCTTACGTTGGCGAGCGATTCTAATGCCATTGTTGCTTGAGAATCTGTCATGCGATAGTTGAACCCAACCCGTCCGTGAAGATAATTGTGTTCTTCTCCGAACGACATGTTTTTCAAATCAACACACCTCTTCAAAAACTCTTCATCGTTGGAAGTGATCGCTCCTCCCTCTTCTGCACAGATGATCTTGTTCCGGTAAAACGAAAAACACCCAATGTCGAGACTCCCAACCATGTCGTTCTTGAGCATATCGTATGTGGCTCCCTGAGCTTCACATGCGTCTTCAATCACGCGAAGACCATAAGTTTCAGCAATCCTCATTATTCTATGCATATCACAAACGCGCCCGTACACATGAGTGACCATAATCGCCTTTGTTTTCGGAGTGATTTTCTCTTCAATCTTGATAGGATCGATCAGCAGATCTCTTCCGCAATCCACAAATACCGGTTTGAGCCCTGCGTAAACTACAGCCCAAGCTGATGCGATCATCGTAAACTCTGGAACGATAACCTCATCACCGGGCTGCAATTCAAGAGCCTCAAGAGCAACATGAAGCGCAGCAGTACCAGTGTTCGTTGTTACACAGCCAGCAGTACCGATATATTTGGCATATCTATCTTCAAGTTCAAGATATGCTGGCTTCATTTGGTCAGTTCCACTGGCACAAAAGCGTGCATAGGAAACCCGCCCCTCTTAACGTTTCCAACATCAACATACTCTAACTTGTACTTATCAAAAAATCTCTCCAAGTAGTGTCGAGACAAAACGCCATGAGCAGCTTCCAAATGAATGATCGGTCTATGCTTGGTGATGGTTGCCAATCCACCTTCCAAAACCTCAAATTCGGCAGCTTCAGTATCAACTTTCATTATTGAAATATCTTCTTCATCCTTCAGTTGGTTGTCTAACGTGTCTCCTTCTAGATCGGTGGGTTCCTGGCAAACTTCAAACTCAGCTTGGGCTCCTCTAAGATCTCCTTTGTTAGCCAAAAAACAAGGCTCATTCCACAACCCAATGTTTCTCAAATCATAGTTCTTGTATTTCCTGCAAGACATTCCACAATTTCTCTTCAAGATCTCAAAAGATTCTTTGAAAGGCTCAAAAGAAATAACCTTCGGAGGAGAGATCAACTCGCCAAAATAAACTGTATGATTTCCAAAATGAGCACCGGCATCAACGATGACCCCCTTCATATCAAACCTCTCATACATCCTCTTGGACCACTCCAAAAGAGAAACCTCATAAAAATCCTTTTCTACCAACCACTTGGCAGAATAGACTGTATCTCCTACAACCCCAAGCATAGGAAATTCTACGCCCTTGTGTGTAATAATCGCTTCTTTAATTTTTGATTCTTGTTTTTCCATTAGAAATCCCACCTGTTTCCGTTCTCACGGTAATGTGCAATAGTCCGCTTTAATGCCTCGTCAAGATCAACCTGAGGACGAGAATCAATCACAGAATATAGCTTTGTATTATCTGACTGTAGATGCCAAATCTCCCAAGGACGCTTGCGCGACTCATCTGTCTCAATGATCGTTTCTTCGTGTCCCATAAGGCGCCCAATAAGATGAGCAAGTTCATAAATTTGAATCCCCTTTTCACTGCCCATGTTGTAGACCTCTCCAAATTCACCTTTCTCAAGAAGCTCTACAGCCATCCTTACAGCATCCCCAGCGTACTGGAAATCTCTAAACGAATTGTTTCCAAGATGAACCCTGTTTGATTGCGCCAACTGCTGAATGATTTCCGGAATCACATACTCATGCGTTTCTCTTTCTCCAACACAATTGAACTGCCGCATGGCAATAGCTGGAACACCAGCCTCGCGCCAGCGCACCTGCACGAGACCATCCGCTGCCATCTTGGATACACCATAAGTTGAATGCGGAATGACCATGTCTTCTTCAGTGATCATCCCTTTCATGTCACCGTAAATCTCAGCCGACGAAACCTGCAACAATCCTGAAACTCCAGCCTTCTGACAGGCGTTGAGGACACGCAGAACTGCGGTAGCGTTGATATCAAAGAAGTGTAACGGACGTTCAAAACATTCGGGAATGTACGGCTCAGCAGCATAGTTGAAAACCCAATTCACCCCTTCGTCCTTCAAGAGTTTGGCTAAATCGTTTTCATCGTCTCGAATGTCAAACCATTTGAACGTTGCGTCTGAGTGAATGTACTTCTTCAATCCTGTGATCAGGTTATCCAAAACCAAAACCTCACAATTACGTTCCTTGATTAAATAATCAACCAGATGAGAACCAAGAAATCCTGCTCCTCCAATCACGCACACTTTAGTGTTCTTAATGTCGTCATTCCTTTTCATGCCAAACTCTCCTTGTAGTTCTCTAAAAGCTCTTCCAGCTTATCAAAATCTTGGTCAGTGATTAAGTGATTGTTGCCGATATAAAAGCCTCTGAAGTGTAGATCGTCCGCATTGGGAAAATCTTCTGGCTTCAAATCTAAAAACTTCAAGAACGGCTGCCTTGTCAAATTACCACTGATGATCGGTCGTGTCTCCACGCCGTTTTCATTGAGGTAAGCCTCAAGTTTTTCCTTGCGCATGAAGGTGTCGCAGTAAAAAGGAAGATTGAAATTACTGTTACCTTCAACCTGATAGTCTGCAAACAAACAGTCATATTTACAGATTATATCCAAAAACCTATCAAAATTCTTTCTGCGTTGCTCAACGTTATCAGACAGTCTCTTCAACTGAGACAGCCCAAGCACAGCGTTAAACTCTGAACTCCGGAAGTTGTAAGCGTCAGTCACAAACAAAAACTGTGGGTGAAGATCTGGATATTCTTTCTGATATGCTTCAAACGTCTTTGGATCCATCTCTCTCGCCAGCCCATGGCTACGCTTTGCTCTCATCAGGTTGTACAAATCATAATTGTCTGTCGACACAACGCCACCCTCAACAGTCGTCATGTGGTGTCCGTAATAGAAGCTATGTGTAGAGCCCTCGCCAAAGGTCCCGCACTTCTCTCCACCAATTTCTGTTCCATGAGACTCGCACACGTCTTCCAAAACAATAGCCTCAGGAAAAATTTCCTTTACCATCTCAACGTCTGAAGCAAACCCCAGAAGATGAGTGATCCAGAGAACCTTGATGTCTGGATGCTCCTCTTTGATCCTGAGGAGATATTCACGATCGAACGAGAAATTCTTAGGATTCACATCACAAAAAACAGGCTGCATTCCCAGCTGAAACACGGGAGAGATATTGGTCACCCAGGTGATAGCTGGAACCAAAACCTTGGTTCCATCCTCCAGTCCATAAAGCTCTTTCACCGCTGACAACAACAAATAATTCGCAGTGCTGCCAGAACTAACCATCAAAGTGTGTTTGGTCCCAAGCCACTCAGACCAACGCTTTTCAAATTCTCTCACTTTTGGACCATTAGTAAATCTGTCACTATTTTTGACAAAATCAAGCAATTCCTGCTTGTCTTCGTCGGTAATAGTGTTTTTCATCAACGACCAAAACATCATCTACCTCCCAAAATTTTGATATCATTTTGAACCATTCTTCGGACGATCTCTTCAAAATCTGTCCTTGGTTCCCAGCCGAGCTTTTCTTTTGCCATAGAAGCGTCACCACGCAACACATCAACCTCAGCCAAGCGCATGTAGCGCTCGTCTTGCTCGATATACTGCTCCCAGTCACTCAACTGAGCCTCTCTGAACGCAACATCAAGAAACTCCCTAATGGAGCGAGTCTCACCTGTCGCAATAACGTAATCATCGGGCTCATCTTGCTGCAACATCAACCACATTGACTCAACGTAGTCGGGAGCATATCCCCAATCTCTTTTGGCTTCTAAATTTCCCAAAACAATCTTATCTGCAAGCCCCAGCTTAATGCGAGCTACTCCATCAGTAATCTTCCTCGTTACAAACTCGTGTCCTCTCCGCTCAGACTCATGATTGAAGAGAATGCCACTACAGCCAAACAGCTTATAGGATTCTCTATAGTTTTTAGTTATCCAGTGCCCATAAAGCTTCGCGACTCCGTAAGGGCTCCTTGGATAAAATGGAGTAGTTTCTCTGGCTGGATTCTCAACCATCCTCCCGAACATCTCCGATGTAGACGCTTGATAGAAACGAATGTCCTTATTGAACTCCCGAATCGCCTCAAGCATCCTTAGGGCGCCAAGCCCGTCTACATCGCCCGTATTCTCAGGAGTGTTCCAACTCTCAGCCACGAACGACATTGCACCGAGATTGTACACTTCATCAGGATTGGATTCTCGCAAACATCTCAAAAGAGAATTCTGATCGGTCAAATCTCCGTTAACAAACTGAATCTTGCCTTCAAGATGTTTTGTGTTGGTTCGATTCTTGGTAGATGAGCGACGCTCCATCCCCCAAATTTCATACCCCTTCTTAAGCAAGAAATCTGCTAAATGGCTTCCGTCCATGCCGTTAATTCCAGTAATCAAAGCTCTCTTCATTTTGCCCCCGCAAGTGCATCAAGCCTCTCTTTCATAGCGGCGACCATTTTTTCTACTGTATACTTCTCCATGAATTCAGACGCTTCATCAAGATCGATCGTAGGAGTGTCTTCCCACATTTCTTTTATCTTAGCTTTCATGTCTTCATAGCTTTCAGCTTGAAAATATCTTGCCTTGTCTCCAAGATAGTCTGACCCACCTTGATATTCTGAATCGTTCATCAAAGTTACCTTCCCGAACTTAACCGCTTCAATAACAGACAAGCCCCCAGTGGAACATTCGTAATATGGCATTACCATGAACGAACAAGTAGCAATCTTTTCTTTAAAATCTGCTTCAGAAAGCTTGTGATTACTCTCCAACAACGGAATGTTCAATTCCTCACAAGCACGCTTCAGCCACCCATCGGTCTTATCGTGTTCATAACGCCTCATAGGCTGGAAAACAAACCTGTCATCCCTAATCTTCTCTAGAGGATAATCAAGATCACGAACAAATGTCAAAATTACTTTGCTCTTGTCTCCAACTCCAAAGTTTTCATCTGTACGCTTCCACACAGCCGTAGAAGATACCCACACTTCAACGCTCTCTTTGAGCATCCTCCCGTATCCATGCCAATCATATCCACGAGCATGCTTCCACAACCATGGGTAAAAATCCCAATTGTAGTTAATCATTGGAATGTCGGGGTACTGTTTGTGAACCCTACTAAGATTTCCCATTTGGCTAACCGAATTGCAAATGATAAAATCACAGTCTTCAGAAGCATCGTTTACCAGCACCTCTACGCCCTGCCTTCTAAACTCGTCCACCCAAGGATTGACATTTATAGAATCTGGCTTAATCAGTGAAATCTTCATTTAATACTCCTTAGCGCATCCAAATAGACTGGCGCCAACCTGTTCCAAGAGTTTTCCTCAGCCCACTGTTTCCCTCGGAGCGAGAACTCTTCTATATCTCTACCATACCACTGGTCAATCTTTTCAGCTATTTCACGCGGTTCGAACTCTGCCATCTTGAAATTCACGTTGACGATCCTGGTTTCCTTTTCTGATTTAACAGGAAGCAACGGTTCATTGGGCAACCATACGTCGTTTGGTCGCCGATTACCAGTCATCACCAGCATACCACACCCATGAGCTTCTTGCAACGGAAGAGAAAGACCATTGAACTTTTCTGGGAAAATGAACACATCTCCATCCTTCCACAATTCTTCATATGATACAGTATCGGTAACGATTGTTACGCGCGAGTCTTGAGACGAAAAACCTCCCTTTTGGGTCCTCAAAATGAGTTTGATTGGCGATTTCACGTATTTCATCGCTTCTAGAAGCTCATTTGTGCCGTTTCTGCCGTAAGTTCCGCCATTGCCAGCATTGTGAACAAACACCTCAGCCTTTTCTCTTAGACGCCAGTCAACCTCTACTGGCACATTTATTTGGGTAATGTTCGCACCTGGATACATCTTTTTGTAGTAATCTTCATCCAAAACCGAAGGACAAATATACAAATCAGCGTGCAACGGGTAGGGCGAGCACTCATACATCGGCATGAGAGCAACTTTTACTCCCATCTGTTTTGCGAGCGCCACTAACTGCTCAACAAACGGAATTTCAAACAAAAGCAATACATCAATCTTAGATAAAAAATCCACCACAACTGGTAGATCTTCTTTCGAAAATGTCTTTTCAAAATCACTTCTGGGGTTGCCAACAAGTGGAGCGTCACCAAACCATTCCGGGTGATTCTTAAACCTACCGGAACGCTTCACGAGCGCCTCGTGTACTACTCCGTTATCGTAAAAAGCCTTGGCAAGAAACCCAAGACCCTGACACGACGATAGAACGATTGAACCGACCCTCACTTGACATACTCTTCTCGCACCCATACCGAATCAACCTGAATATTGATGATGTCGCGTTCCCAGACCAATTTGAACCCATTCTCCATCATGAAATCGACAATAGCTCCATATGTCTTTTGGTCTTTCCAGACCTCATCGTATTCAGCCTCGACCTGGATGGATTTGAGGTCATCAATTCGGTCGCCAAAGCTTTTAAGAACTTCATACGAGGCACCCTCAACGTCAAGCTTAAAGGCATCAACAGTTTCAAGCCCATGCTCTTCCATGAGGTTGTCCATTCGTTTGGCTTCAACTTCAACCTTGGTGAAATCCTTCTTGTAAATGTCGCGTTCCATGAGAGAAGAACGACCATCATCAAGATTGTCTGCTTCGTGAAAGAACAAGGTCCCTTCTACATCAAAAAGGGCAAGATTGAGTACGGTGAATTGAGGATACTTCTCTTCAATGGTTTTGAAAAACTTAGAGTGTGGCTCGATAACAAAAACCCCTTCATCTGGCACACTCAACTGTTCAGCAAGATACGCTGCATCATCCCCCGTCTTAGACCCAGCCTCGAACAGAACCTTGGGTTCGATTGTGGTTTTGCGCTTCAAAACGTCAACATAATTGACCAATTCGATTCTACTCATTCAATTACCTCATAGTTGTCTTTCAGGTGATTACCTGCTCCGTCTGAATACTCAAGGAAGATAATCTTCTGAGCTACTCTTCGGAGTTCTCGTTCCATGTCAATCCACTCAGCCTCGCCAAGCTCTCGGACAATCATCGCTTTGATTGAAACTCCGAACGCCCAATCAAACTGTTTGTCATCAAACGGAAGTTGTTTCAAGTCCCCGACAATGAATTCTCTATCTGGGTATTCTGCGCGAGCCATGTCGATGAAATCTGGTGAAAAATCCACCCCAACATAGTTCTCTGGCTTGAAATACTGAGCCATTCTACCATACCCACAGGCTGCGTCAAGAACTTTGTCGCTTGGCTTAATGAATTTTCTCATCAAATTCAGGTGGTGTTTTTCCAACATCTGCCACAGTTGACCATCACAACGATAAACACTGTGATGCACGTTTCCGTTCTTAGAACTATCAATGCGGGCTTTCCAAAAATCTAACTTATCTACGGCTCTACTCATATCTCAAAATCTCCAGCACCTGATGTGCTCGGTTCTTGAGGGTGTGGAAGCTCTTTACCCGTTCCATACCCTTTTTGCGAATTCTTTCTCTGCTCTTTTCATCCACAAGATACCTGTCAATTTTGTTCTTCAAATCGCCATGGTTATTGTGTTCGAACATGACCATGTGTTCGTTGTGATTAAACTCTTCTTCAAGACCAGGAACCATCGGATGAATCAAGAATCCACCACGCCCAAGCGTTTCATAGACCCGATTAGACCAATACTTGTCTGAAAAGACGCAGTCACCAATCACAATCTTGGACTCTGAAATCAGCTGAGTCAGAGACGAATCCCTAATCTCGTGAGGACCAGTTCTCCCAGCCCAATAGAATTTGTCTCCATATTCAAGCTCAAGGAACTTCAACAATCGAGCGCGTGAAGAACCATGCTCGCGTCCGAGAGTCCCAACAAACAACACGTCATATTTCTTTTCTACACTTCTCAGTTCACACGATTCGTCATAAATCGCCTGACGTACCAAGTGATGATTGACTCCACACTCCTCAAACTTCTTTTGATTTCCACCGTCAGGAGAAAACACATAATCAGCACGGAACATTGGAGTTTTATTGATGACCTCCTGCTGGCGCGCAAGACCGAAATACAAATCTGGCATCCAACAAGCAGTCACGATACCGCGTTTCTTGCACTCGTCAATGACCTCTTGGGCGCGCGGGACACGAAGCTTCGTAAAGAAAACCACATCAGGCTTGTAATCTAGCAAGGTCTGTAGATTATTTGGGCTAACCTTGTTGAACGTGAACTCGTCAAATCGTCTGACCTCGATGCCCTCTTTCTCAAGCGATTTCGCCTTGCCCTCTTCATCATAGAGCTTCCTAAACTTGCCGATGAAAGCTACCTTCTTGATTTCTTTTGGAGGTCTTTTTCCCTCAACAAGGTGCTCAAACAAGTGTAGCGCTTTGCTCACTCGCTTGCGAATATCATCAATCAGTTCTTTACCTTCCAGTTCAAAACAACTCTCACTAGCGAAGCCGAGCATTTTAGGCTTGGTAATCAGTTTGCAGTTGACCATCTTTGCTTCAGCTGCAAGCCGACAAAACGTCTCAAGAACCTGGGGTATGTAAACGAGTTTTTTGGAACCAGCCAATTGGTTCAGAAATTCTTTCTCATCCAGCGACCAAATGTGCTCAAATGCAATTTCATTCTTGGTGCAGTAGCTGACAGCCGCTTTTGTTCCTTTGGTTGGATTCTTTGAATTAAGAACAGCAACCTCAACAGTTTTCTCTGTCTCTGCCAACGACTCCAAAAGATCAAGGCGAGCCTCATCCCAAAGACTACACCCAATATTGTGGACGTTGTCGATGCTAAGGTTTTTTGAAATCACCTCCTTGCAAACCTCGCTAAGCACCACCACAGCTTTTGCATTTCTGTAAAAATCTGCGTTAATGATTTGGTTTTGAGGTGCCTTGAAGTTTTTGAAACGAGCAGGATCGCGGGTCTTTAGATATTTGTGATCGTGCTCATAGATGAGATAGTTAACTCTACCACCAATCATGGCAGTTTTCACTTCTTCGGATAGTCCAACAAAGTTACCGACAATGAAAAAAGAACCATTGGAAACAAGTTCAGACACATGAAGCTGCTGCGAATACACCTTCTGAACTTCATGTCCAACGCTTTCCAAATGAGCAATGAGGACCGAATCGTTACATTCGGCTCCTCCCAACACTCTGTCTCGAAAAAAATCGGCTACAAAGACGATCTTACACTTCTGCGATTTCGTCAAGGTCGTTCTCCCACGCATCATCAGATTCATGAACTGCGTCTGCAAACTGCTCGTAAATGTCATCCTTGTCGAACTTCTGAATGACGTGCTTCTGTAATCTTTTAGCGATAGCTGTCCGAGTTTGCAAATTCTTGTAGGCTTCTCTCATCGCCCTCTTCACACTAACCTTCTTAACGAAACACCACTTAGAGTCTGCCTGGACCACCCCGTCCCATACTGCCTCGCGCTGCACCTGCTTGAGATCGTAATCAATCTTTAGAAAGTGAGGTCGATTTTTGATCTTGTTTTTCTTCTTGTCCTTGACCGGAGCATACAAGAAATCCACATGTCCGCTCCAGTTTGGAGCCAGAACGGGAAGACCACAGTACACAGCTTCGAACAAAGGAAGACCGAAACCTTCACCATGTGTGGTCGAAACCATTGCCTTAATTTTCGGATGATTATAGAGACCCGCCATTTCTCCAGCTGAAAGGTTCCCGTGAACAAGATAAATCTTGCACTTCCTTTCTGGAAAATTCTTCAAGAACCCTTCAAGACGCTGGCGACAAAGCTGCTTATCTTGCTCGTTGTTGCGCATGATGTTGGTCTTCAAAACCAGACCAACGTCTTCGTCATGGAATTCTTCCATGAAGCTCACGACTGTGGCTTCCAAATTCTTACGAGGTCCCCACTGACAAACCGACAAGAAATTGAAATCGTTAACAAGCTCCAAATCCAACTCAGCCGGTTCTACCTCTCGAACAGGATAGTTCACCACAACTACGGGAGTATCCACGCGGAAACCACGGTGTTCACCAGTCTCGTTGTTCGTTCCTTGGTAAACCGTGTTCTCAAAACCGTATTTGGCGTGGTTCGATACAACAATGATTTTGTCCATCTTGTTGCTTGGTTCAAGCCACTGCGGAGCAATTTTCGTGGTCTCAATACCAGCCGTATATCCAACATTATAGGGAGCAATGCTTGAATCCCATTCGTTTGGAATAGTAACCTGCAAGGAAATGTCAAATTGACCTCCCTGCTGTTGGAACACAGCAGTCTTTCCAATCAACTGATCGAGCCATTGTCGTTCTGAATCATCCATCGGAATCCACCCAGTGCGTCCCCAATTGATGTTCTGAAGGAAGATTTCAAACCTCCCTTCGTGCGCAGCCAAAGCCCTAAGAGCAAACCGGCACTGTTCTCCATATCCAGAAGCGCTGAGCGCTGGTCCTCTGACTAGAATTCTTTTCATGATACAATCTCCTTGCCATCGGCTCCCGTGCCAAAATGGTAAACATCATCTTCCGCTTTCTTCTCAGCCATCACGTCCTCGTATGTTTTTTCAGTTTTTACTGTAGTGATGCCTGTGTGTTTCGCATTGGTTCGAGACAATCCACCAGCCGCCAGTTCCAACATTCTGTCTCGATTTTTCTCAATCATCGGGAAATGATATTTAACATCCAGCCCGCCCTGACCTTCCCACGGGAGGTCGCACACGACAATCCCTGGGTTTTTCTTTTTGATGAACTT
>Ga0224512_10000260_pt1 | contig 56388 bp, 50 predicted proteins | sample SF_May12_sed_USG_4_FD_169103 | JGI IMG/M metagenome (GOLD analysis project Ga0224512, IMG submission 169103) | Sediment microbial communities from San Francisco Bay, California, United States - SF_May12_sed_USGS_13 | ecosystem: Environmental > Aquatic > Marine > Sediment | place: USA...
ACACATCGAACTGGCCTACCGGACTCTCGTCGAAGACCTGTTGCAGCAGGTCAGCGGCCGCTTTGACAGCGCGGGTGCACTTCAACAGATCCGCCTGCACGGGGATTGCCACCCGGGCAACGTGCTGTGGACGGAACAGGGACCGCACTTCGTCGACCTGGACGACTGCCGCACGGGTCCCGCGATGCAGGACCTGTGGATGCTGATCTCGGGCGCTCGTGATGAAATGCAGACCCAGCTGGCCGACATCCTGGAGGGCTATGTGCAGTTTCACGACCTTGACTACCGCGAGCTGCAGCTGATCGAGGCCCTGCGCACCCTGCGCATGATCCACTACGCGGCCTGGCTGGCGCGCCGCTGGGAGGACCCCGCCTTCCCGCTGGCGTTTCCCTGGTTCGACAGCCCGCGCTACTGGGAAGATCATATCCTGGCCCTGCGGGAGCAGGCCGGCCTGCTGGATGAGCTGCCGCTTTCCGTCTAGACTGCCGGGACAGCCAGCCCTCCTTGACCTGAATACTCCAACAGCAGTATTGCTGGACCCCGGCGCAACCCATGGACCTGTCACAGTATTCTGCAACCGCCCGTCTCCGTGACGGTAATCCTTTGCAGCTAAGGGCAATTCGTCCGGGTGACAAGCAACGCCTGCTAACCGGATTTCAACGCCTGTCCGGCAGATCGGTCTACTTCCGTTTCATGGGCGCAAAGCACATCTCAGCCCCGCAGAACTGAAGTACTTTACCGAGGTCGATTTCAGGCACCACATCGCCATTGTCGCGGCCCTCGAGACCGCAGCAGGCGAACAACCGATCGGCGTGGGCAGGCTCATCGAGATGGATGCCGGGCCGAACGAACGGGTCGCCGAAGTTGCCTTCGTGGTTGAAGACGAGAACCAGAATCTGGGTGCCGGAACCGTGTCATTTGAACACATCGTCAGGATAGCAAGGTCGGAGGGCTTCACCCGGCTGCACGCGGATGTCCATGCGGGCAATAGTGAGATGCTGGATATCTTCAGACACAGCCGTTTCGACATCGAGTCACGCACAGACGCCGGGGTCGAGCATCTCAAGTTCGATATCGCTTGACAGCTCTGACGCTACGACATAAACACGGATAACCGCATCACGGACACCAACTGCAGAACAAACGCATCGTACCCGGCCCGTCAACCCGCAAGAGAGATACAATATGTATGAAAGAGATCGAATCGGCCTCGCCCTGCTCCTGCTGAGAGTCAGCATCTTCATTGTCATGCTGGTCTGGACACTGGACAAGTTCATCAACCCGGGCCACGCAGCGGCCGTGTATGAGAAGTTCTACCTGCTCGGCGGCCTGGGCAAGGAGTTCATGTACGGCGTAGGCGCCATCGAGCTCATAATCCTGGCCGGCTTTATCAGCGGGGCCTGGAAGCGCATTACCTACGGCACGGTCCTGGCCTTGCACACGATTTCCACCCTGGCCTCCTACAAACAGTACCTGGCGCCCTATGACGGTGCTAACATCCTGTTCTTCGCTGCCTGGCCGATGCTGGCCGCATGCATCACGCTGTATTTGCTGCGCGACCGGGACACGCTGCTTTCACTCAAGACCAGGCGGTGACCGGCACGCGCGTGCGCATGAACCCGGCACAAGCGACCGCAGCCATCGGCTGACACCCTGGCCGGCCTGTTCATGACAACCAGGATGGGATTCACTTGATGATCGGTATTGAGGACAACAGCGGGGCAGCCGGTCCCGCCCTGCTGAACCTAGGGTTTCGCCCCTTCTTCTCCGGCGCAGTGCTCTATTCCTTCGTGGCCATGCTGATGTGGATGGCCCTGACGGTGTTTGGCAGGCAGTGGCCCTTCGCCGGACCGGCTCCTGGTGTCTGGCATGCCCATGAAATGATTTACGGCTATGGCATGGCCGTGGTGGCCGGTTTCCTGCTGACCGCGGTCAAGAACTGGACCGGCATACAGACGCTGCACCGTACGCCACTGTTATTGCTGTTTCTGCTCTGGCTTGCCGGGCGCGTACTGGTGTTTTTCGGAGAAGCCATACCCCTGGAGGTGACCGCGCTGGTCGACTGCCTGTTTACTGTCTTGCTGGTCATAGCGGTCAGCCTGCCGATTGTAAAGCTGAAGCAGTGGGAGCAGTCCGGCATTCTGTCAAAGCTGGTCCTGCTGTTCGCGAGCAACCTGCTGTTCTACGCCGGCGCACTTGGCCTGGTTTCCGGTGGCGTGCGTGCCGGGCTGTATTCCGGCATCTACCTGCTGATTGCACTGATTTTCGCCATGGGCCGCCGGGTCATGCCGTTCTTTATCGAGAAGGGTGTCGGCTACGAAGTGCGGCTCAAAAACCGTAAATGGCTGGATATCAGCAGCCTGGTGGTGTTCCTGGTGTTCTGGCTGGGGGATATTCTGGACCCCGATTCCCTCCTGGTCGCCCTGTCGGCCGGCGGCCTGTTCATCCTGCACAGCATCCGCCTGGCCGACTGGCACACCCCGGGCATCTGGCGCAAACCGTTGCTCTGGGTACTGTTTATCGGTTATGGCTCAATCATCATCGGGTTCGCACTCAAGCTGGCTGTTTACATCTTCGGCATATCGCCGTTTCTCGCCCTGCACGCCTTCGCTGTCGGCGGGATTGGCATGACCACCCTTGGAATGATGGCACGCGTCACCCTCGGTCATACGGGCAGAAACGTCTTTGAGCCGCCTGCCCTGGTCAACTGGATCTTTGCCGCAATTTTCGGTGGCACGATTTTCAGGGTACTGGTCCCGCTACTGGACCCCGGCCATTACTTGCTGTGGATAGGCGTGTCCCAGGCGTTCTGGATCGGTGCCTTCAGCCTGTTCATTATTGTTTTCCTGCCGATGCTGGTGCAGCCGCGCGTGGACGGCCGCTATGGCTAGGGGCTGCAGCACTGGGTAGGCAAGCCGGGCGATACCCAGCAGCAGGAAGCAGCAGAACCCCATGACAATGGCCCGGCTGCGGGCACTGATTCAGGGAAGCCTGGTCTCGACGTGTACGACCAGCACGTCACAGGGCGCGTTGTGGGCCACTTTGTCCATGGTGTCCTCGCGAAATAATGCCAGTCCATGGCGCTCGTGCGCACCGACCACGATAAGGTCGACATTATGCTCCCTGGCGAAACTGATAATCTCCCGTTGCGCCGGGCCTGGAGTTACCCTGACATGCGTCTGCGCGGCATCGATTCCGATATGTTCTGCAAAGGTACGCAAGGAATCCTGCGCGCTTTTCGTGAACCACTCGATCCTGTCCGCGTCAACCGGAAACATCGGGTCGGTGGAGAATTCGAATGCCAGGTGGTCGAGGATCCGCAATATGCTGAGCCGTGCATCAAAGGACTGGGCCAGGCGCCTGGCGTGCTCGCCGATGGCCTCATGTCCCGCCGAACCGTCGGTTGCAAGCAGGATATGATTGTATGCATTCATGGCGACCCCCGCAGACTGACCTTCCCTTATATAAGCATAGCATCCCGGCCAGGCAGGCTGCATGCATGAATGTCATGCCTGTCGATACGAGGGGCATTTGCCGGAGCAGGTAGTGTCTGCCAGGGATGATTTAATCCAGGTGCCTGACGGTTCGCACCCGACAGACCAGCAGCGGCCCCGGTCAGTCCATGGAGAATCGTGTCGGAGGCGGGCCCGCCTCAGGCAGTCTGCTGCTCGTCAGCGCTGATTTCGCTTATTTCCCGGGGAATAGCTATACCGTATCCCTGGGCATAATCGACACCGATATCTGCGAGCACCTTAATGATGGCGACATTTTCAACGAATTCGGCAATCGTTTCGAGTCCCATGACTTCACCGACCTGGTGTATCGACTTGACCATTGCACGGTTCACCGGGTTGGTGTCGATATCACGGACAAAACTTCCGTCGATTTTCAGGTAATTGACCGGCAGATTCTTCAGATAGGCGAATGAACTCAAGCCGGTACCGAAATCATCCAGTGCAAAGCTGCAGCCCATCTGTCGCAGCTCATTGATGAAGTCGATCGCGACATCCAGATTGGTCACTGCCGCGGTTTCCGTAATTTCAAAACAAACCACCCCGGGTGGGACCTCATTGCTACTCAGCTCCGCCTTGATAAAACCCAGTATGCCGGCATCGGCAAGCGAGGCACCGGACAAGTTGATCGAGATCTTCTGACGTTCAGGCAGAGGCCGGTGCCTGCCGGTGTCCTGATACCAGGCAAGGCTGCGGGAGATGACCCAGCGGTCAAGCGCAGGTGCCAGGTTATATTTCTCTGCAGCAGGCATGAAGAGTCCGGGCGCGACCAGCTCGTTATTTTCATCCAGCATCCTGACCAGGACCTCGAAATGATGGCCGGCCCCTGCCTGTGGCATTACTGGAACAATATCCTGGAAATACAGGACGAGACGGTCGGTATTGATTGCCTCGGTGAGCCGCGATACCCACTGCATTTCACCATGACGGCGCGCAAGCTCACGGTCGCTGGATTCATAGATGTGCACTCGGCCCCGGCCCATGTCCTTCGCGGCATAGCAAGCCAGATCGGCCGCACTCATCACATCAACCACGCTCTCCACGTCTGTATTTATCGGGACAACACCGATACTTGCTCCCACATCAAAGGTATTGCCGCGACTGACGAAGTAGAAGGCCCTGAGGACCGACATGATGCCCTCAACAATGTCGAGAGCATCTTCCAGGGAACAATGTTTGAGCAATATCCCGAACTCATCACCGCCCAGGCGCGCCAGCACATCGGCTTCACGCAAGCATTCCGACAGGAGTCTGGCAATCCTTTTTATCAGCTTGTCACCTTCCGCGTGACCACAGGTGTCATTGACAATCTTGAACTGGTCAAGGTCTATATAGCAAAGGACGTGATGCCCGTTCTCTGCCCGTAAATTTTCCAGCATATGTCTCAGACGCGCCTCGAATTCATGCCTGTTCATCAGGTCAGTCAGGCTATCGTGCGTGCTCTGATGTGTCAGCTGCTGGGCAATATCACGGGTTTCTGTCATGTCGCGAAACACCAGAACCACACCCAGGGGTTCACTCTTGTTGTTCATGATCGGCGACGCAGAATACTGGAGTGATAACTTGCTGCCATCCGGACGCTGCATGATGCAGTCATGATCGGAGTGGATGGCATCCCTTGACCTTATCGCCGCATGAATCGGCTCCTCGATACACTTCCGGCTGGCCTCGTTGAACTGGGTGAAGATACGCACTACTGGAAGACCTCGCGCCAGGTTGCTGTCCCAGCCGGTGAACTTTTCTGCAACCGGGTTCAGGTACTCGATCACGCCGTTAACGTCGGTCGTGATGACCGCATCGCCGATAGAGTGCAGTGTCACCTGGGCCCGCTCCTTCTCCCACTGGTGTGCGTATTCCTCCTGCTTGCGGTCTGTTATGTCGAGAAAATATCCGGCATAGTGGGTAATCTTCCCTGCATCGGACTTTACCGGGATTCTGAAATCGTAGATCCAGCGGATCTCCCCGTCAGAACGTATCACCCGGTAGTCGAGTCCGATGTACATCGACCCGAACTGTCCCTTGACCGGTTCGGCTTGCTCGACATGGTGCAGGTCACCCGAATGTATCAGGCTTGCAAACGGGGCCTGCTTCCGCATCAGCTGTTCTGCATCATAGCCATACTGCGCGATCGCCTGGGAGATATATTCGATGGGCCAGCCGGATTCCGCGCGCACCCGGTAAACCGAGACCGGCCCTTGGGTAAACAGGTCCCGCTCGCGCCTGAGCTCAGCCTCTACCTCCTGACGCTCGCGAACCTCTTTTTTCATAGATGCATTCGCTTTTTTCATCCGCTGCAACAGCTCAATGTTATCGTGACGCAGGGACAGTGACCGCACCACGCTCTGATTGTAATTGCGTGCAATGACCAGCAAGGCAGCGGCGAACACCATAAACAGCAGCCCCATGGTATTCGGGGACTGGCTGGTCTGTGTCAGCATGGCCTGGGAAGTGATCATGATAATCGGCGCAAGAAATGCGATATAGACCGGCATCATGACCGCGTAGGCGGAAATCGCCCCGGCGAGCACGCCGGCCAACCCGATGATCGCGAGCGTCTGGTATTCGACCGGCCAGGCAAAGTCGATCAGCAGGCCCAGACAACCCCAGACGATGCCGGAGACCAGGGTGCCCGAGAGATACAGGCCAGCCCAGCGCGGGTCCTGTCGCATCCTCACGGACGCGCGCCGGTAATAGACAACCAGCACGGAACGGGCCAGTGTCTGGAATATCTGCGCACCGAACCACACCAGCAGCAATTGATGATCGCCAACACCCCAGAGACCGACCATGATCAACAGGGACACGGCCAATGCCGCCACCAGAGCAGTGGGTGCCTGGGTAAAGAGCAGTTCGGCCTGCTCGCTCTGTATATCCATTCCCGAGGACACCAGCCGCGGTATGACGTCCTGGTCGAACGTCGTGGTATCCAGTGTCGCCGATTGGGTCTTGCTGCCTGTCATGATGATGCGTCCTTTCGCCCCACCGGAAAACCGCGCCCGGCATTGACCGGTCGTCCCCTATAAGGCATTGGAAAGAATATATTTTTTACATACAGGAGATATCGGTCGAGCGGCGGATTTATTAAGCAGAAAAAACGCGGGCCCGGGCGGGTTCAGTCAGCCTCTGCCGAGTCTTCGGGGAGATATTTATATCTAACTGTTATTTATAGTTTTTATTTAACACTTGTCCGATTGCGCGGGGTGTCCGGCCACCGCCTGGCGCGCACCACAGGCCCGCAGGACGCCAGGGGCTGATGAGTTCAATGACCGCCGGTGTGGACCAGCCTCTCGGTGAGACTGGCCGCGCGCCGCAATAACCCTGGTTTATGACTACAGGTCTTGTTGATATCGATGGTGATTACGTCGCCGTCATCCACCGGGGCCACCCGCCGGGCCTTTCTTACCAGCAGGCCGGACTGGCCCCGGTAGACCCGGTAGACAAATGCCTCGTCCATGTCGTCATAGACCGAACTCCCGTACAGGGTGTCGACGGGCGATAACCGGCCGGTATAGCGGGCAATCATCGAGGCCAGGTCAGTACCCTGTTGCGGATGCAGTTCATGGGCATGACGTGGCTTCGTGTTTTCCTCTGCGGTGTCGCGATAACGCCCGCCGAGCCGCTCTATCCGGTACATCGAGTCCAACCCGAGCAGGTTTGCCCAGGGATGCCATTTTAGGAACAGGGCATCCAGGCGCCACTGGTCCCCATCAAGCCTGTAGTGTTCCGGCTTGCAGAAATCACCGTAGGCAATGGTGGCCTGATACTGCTGAGCGCCCGTAGCTGCAAAACTGAGTTCCGCAATCGGGGACTCATCGATCAGGCGATGAAAGGTATACAGGTTTGCCGTCAGCATCAGGACAAAGACGCCAACCAGCAGGACAACACCGAGGAACGGTAACACGAGTATGCGCTTCATCACGGGTGGTCCGATTTGCTGAGCTCAGGCCATGCCATAGGGTTGATAATACATTTATCTCGACGTAAAGCAGGTGATACACGAACCCGGGCCGCTGCCAGGGGCAGATTCCGCCTGTCCGGCTCCTACTCCTTGCGCCACCCCCTTGCACGGGTTAACGTTCTTCATCCGGGAGCTTACTGCCTGAATCACCCAGCACCATGTCCGAACGCCTGAACTATCCCAACGATGAACTCATCCATCCCTGGCTGTCCAGGCTGCTGGAGGCCTATCACATCACGGACGAAGGTGTGGCAGAGGGCATACGGCGCGAGACGGTACAAGGCAGAACACTCGCATGTGGCAAGGGCTGCGCCGCCTGCTGTCGCTCGCACACCACCATTCCCGTCTACCCGCTGGAACTTGTGGGCATCAGTTGGTATGTCACTGAGAAGCTGACCGGGAAACTGCGCGAGCAGCTCAAACAGCAACTCGGGGACTACAGCAACCAGCCCGGTTGCCCGTTCCTGGTCGACGATATCTGTTCGATACACCCCCTGCGCCCCATGGCCTGCCGGCAGTTCAACGTATTTGACAAGGTCTGCGCAGAGGGGGAGGACGCCTACTACACGCGCCGTCAGGACGTGCTCACGCCGATAAAAAAATATACCGACCAGGCATTCGATGTAACCCTGCCGTTTTATGGCGTCGAAAACAAGCCGGAACGGCGCAAGGCCATTGAGCAAGGGGCGATACACCGCATCGCCAAGGCACTGAAAGAATGCAACTGGGACAGCCTGGCAGAAAAAATGGAGGCCTATGACCGGAACAGGGACACATAAATCGACTGCCCCTGGATAGATAAACCAGGGACTGATTAACTCGCCTTTCGTCATTCCGGCGAAAGCCGGAATCCAGTAACAACCTGGGCAAGAACCACTGGATGCCGGGTCTCCGCTATGCTCCGACCGGAATGACGGCATGGTCAGCTTCTGGCAAAGAAAGATCCAGCTTATTGAAGTGTCATGTCATTGCTGGCCTGGCGAAGCAAGCTCCCGACCGTACAATCATGCGGCGACAGACTGCCTTGCAATGGCGCCTTCGCAATGACGGATTTTCCGGTGCCTCCCAAAGAAAAAGGCGGCCCAAGCCGCCTTTTTCATGCCCGGCGAACCGGCAATCAATTCACCCGCGGATCCAGTTCCCCGCTGAGGTAACGCGCGAACATGTCTTCCAGGTTGATCGGCCTGATCTTGGAAGCGTTGCCGGCGGTACCAAAGATCTCGTAACGGTCCCTGCAGATCTCCTTCATGCCAATCGTGGCGGCCTTAAGGTATTTGCGCGGATCGAAGTTCGAAGGATTGTCGTGCAGGTGCTTGCGGATCGCGCCTGTCGATGCCATGCGCAGGTCAGTATCGATATTCACCTTGCGCACGCCGTGCTTGATGCCTTCCTGGATCTCCTCGACCGGTACCCCGTAGGTCTCACCCATGTCGCCACCGTGCTCGTTGATGATCTTCAACCACTCCTGCGGGACAGAGGAAGAACCGTGCATCACCAGGTGGGTATCGGGAATACGGGCGTGTATTTCCTTGATGCGGTCGATGGCGAGGATGTCACCGGTCGGCGGACGCGTAAACTTGTAGGCGCCATGGCTGGTGCCGATGGCAATCGCGAGCGCATCGACCTTGGTGTCCTCGACAAACTTGGCAGCCTCTTCCGGATCGGTCAGCAGCTGGTCGTGCGACAGGACGCCTTCCGCACCGGAACCATCCTCTTCACCGGCCATGCCGGTTTCCAGCGAACCCAGGCAACCCAGCTCACCTTCAACCGACACACCACATGCGTGCGCCATCTCCACCGTGCGGCGCGTGACGTCGACGTTGTACTCGTAGCTCATCGGGGTCTTCATGTCCTCGCCGAGTGAACCGTCCATCATCACCGAGCTGAAGCCCAGCTGAATCGAACGCTGGCAGACAGCCGGTGAGGCACCGTGGTCCTGGTGCATCACGACCGGGATGTGCGGCCACTGCTCGATAGCCGCCTGGATCAGGTGACGCAGGAAGGGGGCGCCGGCATAGGAACGCGCACCAGCCGAGGCCTGGCAGATCACCGGGCTGTCGGTCTCGTCGGCCGCCTCCATAATGGCGTGCATCTGTTCCATGTTATTGACATTAAAGGCGGGCACGCCATAGCCGTGCTCGGCAGCGTGGTCCAGCAACTGGCGTAAAGATATCAGTGCCATTATTCTCTCCTCAAACTAACAGTTGTGTCGTTGAATTGAATATTCAATTAAATTGCGGATCACATAACCCGCCTGCTCAGAAACTATTGTTCGACTATTTCGTGCTCACCAACCCGGATAATCTTCATGGCATTGGTACCACCCAGCACCCCGGCCAGGTCACCCTTGGTTATGATGACGAGGTCCCCGTCACGCACCGCGCCGCGCCGCATCAGTTCGTCAATCGCCTCCTTGTTGACCTGCGGGTGGTCAGTGGTGGTGACATCAAAGCTCACCGGATAGACACCGCGGTAGAGCGTCACCTTTCTACGTGTCTCGACATGACGCGTCAAGGCAAAAATCGGGATACCGGAGCTGATACGTGACATCCACAGGGGGGTTGCGCCTGACTCGGTCAGCGCCGCAATTGCCTTTACACCCAAATGGTTAGCAGTATATATGGCGGCCTTGGCAATGGCCTCATCGACCCTGCTGAAGCGCACATGGGTGCGCCGCTCCGCTGCCACGGTAGCGCGCTGGCTTTCGGCTCCGGCACAGATACGGTCCATGGCCTCGATCACCTTGGCCGGGTACTTTCCGGTTGCCGTCTCTGCCGAAAGCATCACGGCATCGGTGCCGTCTATCACGGCATTGGCCACGTCGAAGACCTCGGCACGCGTCGGTATCGGGTTCTCGATCATCGACTGCATCATCTGGGTTGCGGTAATCACGACGCGGTCCATCGACCGGGCAACCTGGATGATGCGTTTCTGCACCGCCGGCAATTCCGCATCACCGATTTCAACGCCCAGGTCGCCACGCGCGATCATGACAGCATCGGTCGCCCCGATGATTTCGTCGAGGGCGTCGAGGGCCTCGGCGCGTTCGATCTTGGCCACGATACCCCCGTGACCACCGGCCTCGCGCAGCAGTTCCCGGGCCAGATTGACGTCATCCGCGGAACGCGGAAAGGAAACGGCGACATAATCAGCGCCCATTTTCGCCGCCACCCGGATATCATGGCGGTCCTTGTCCGTGATCGCAGCCGCCGACAGCCCGCCACCCATCCGGTTGATACCCTTGTTGTTCGATAGCTCACCGCCAACCACCACGCGGCACTTGATCTCCGTGCCGACGACCCCCTCCACCCACAGGACCAGGCCGCCGTCATCCAGCAGCAGGGTGTCACCACGGTTGACGTCGTTCGGCAATTCCTTGTAGGCCAGACCCACGCGCTCGTTGGTCCCGGCCGTCGGGTCCAGCGCGGTATCGAGGGTGAAGTGGCTGTCCTTAACCAGATTCACCTTGTTCTCCTGGAACCGCTCGATACGGATCTTCGGGCCCTGCAGGTCGGCCATCACGCCCACCTGATGGCCATGGGCACGGGCCCGGTTGCGCACACTCTCGGCACGCTTGATATGTTCATCGGGATCGCCATGGGAGAAATTGACCCTGACCACATCCATCCCGGCCTGGATCATGTCATCAAGGACCTGCTTTTCATCGGTAGCCGGACCCAGGGTTGCGACGATTTTTGTGCGTCTTGGCATAGAGTGTCAGTTTCTCTTGTTTATAAGACAGTGGCTTGCGCAGTCATGCTGCGGGAACCCGTTGCCAGCTGCCGTAGTCCTTACTGCGCCCGCTCCTCGAGTATGGCAACGGCCGGGAGTTTCTTGCCTTCGAGAAACTCCAGGAAGGCACCACCCCCGGTTGATATATAGGACAGCTTGTCGGCAATATTATATTTATCGACCGCTGCCAGCGTGTCACCGCCACCGGCAATTGAAAAGGCATCCGATTCGGCAATGGCCTCACCCAGGGTCCGGGTGCCCGCGCCGAACTGGTCGAACTCGAACACGCCAACCGGTCCGTTCCAGACGATGGTACCGGCGCTTTTCATCATGTCCGCATAGCGTGCCGCGGTCTCCGGCCCGATGTCGAAGATCATGTCATCATCGGTCACGTCCTCGACCTTCTTGACGACAGCCACGGCGGACTCGGAAAACTCCTTGCCCACCACGACGTCGGTCGGAACCGGTATCTCGCCACCCTTGGCCCTGGCGGCCTCCATCAGGCGCCTGGCTTCGGGGATCAGATCTTCCTCGTAGAGGGATTTGCCGACATTGTGGCCACTGGCGGCAATAAAGGTATTGGCGATGCCGCCGCCGGGAATCAGCTGGTCGACCACATGGGAGAGGGATTCGAGAACGGTGAGCTTGGTCGATACCTTGGAACCGCCGACAATGGCGGCCATGGGGCGTGCCGGGTTGTCCAGTGCCTTGCCCAGCGCCTCGAGTTCACCTGCCAGCAAGGGCCCGGCACAGGCGACCGGCGCAAACCTGGCCACACCATGGGTCGATGCCTGGGCGCGGTGCGCGGTGCCGAAGGCATCCATGACGAAGATGTCGCACAGCGCCGCCATCTTCTTCGACAGCGCCTCGTCGTTACTCATTTCGCCTGCGTTAAAACGGACATTTTCGCAAAGCACGACGTCACCGTCCTTCATCGGGCCGACCCCGTTGATCCAGTCCTTCACCATTTCGACATCCCTGCCGAGCAGGGCCGCCAGATGATCGCCGACCGGTATCATGGAGAACTGCTCGTCATACTCCCCTTCGGTCGGACGGCCCAGGTGGGACATCACCATCACCTTGGCACCGGCCTTCATGGCATGCTCGATGGTCGGGAGACTGGCAAGAATACGCTGGTCACTGGTGACCTTGCCATCCTTGATGGGCACGTTCAGATCCTGGCGGATCAAGACACGTTTGCCGGCGAGATCGAGATCGGTCATCTTGATTACTGACATGACGGCTCCTTAGTAACTATCTCTGTAAAGTCGTGTGCCAAGACAGTGCATGGCCTTGGCAAACGATTCTGCTTGAAGATCACCGGCCTGCATTGCAGGCCGGTGTACTGCTTAGTTCACTTATCTAGCAGGCGGTAGATTTTTCCGGGTACAACGCAGTCACCGGGATTATGTTCCGCTGATTAGGAAACGTGCCGGACCATGCGCAGCATGTTGCAGGTATATCCGTATTCGTTGTCGTACCAGGAAACCACCTTGATGAAAGTGCCATCCAGCGCAATACCGGCACCGGCGTCGAAAATTGACGGCGTAGTCCGGCCACGGAAATCGGTGGAGACCACCTTGTCCTCGGTGTAATCCAGGACGCCGGCGAGGTCACCCGACTTGGCAGCAGACTTCATCGCCGCGCAGATGTCCTCGTAGCTGGCATCCTTGTTCAGCTCTACAGTCAGGTCGACCACGGACACGTCGGAGGTCGGCACGCGGAAGGCCATACCGGTCAGCTTGCCATTCAGCTCCGGCAGCACCACGCCGACAGCCTTGGCGGCGCCGGTGGAAGACGGGATGATGTTTTCCAGGATACCGCGGCCACCGCGCCAGTCTTTCTGGGACGGGCCGTCGACGGTCTTCTGGGTGGCGGTTGCGGCATGCACGGTGGTCATGAGACCACGCTTGATGCCCCACTTGTCGTTAAGCACCTTGGCGACCGGGGCCAGACAGTTGGTGGTGCAGGAGGCGGCGGAAATGATGGCCTGACCTGCATAGGTCTTGTGGTTGACGCCGTAGACAAACATCGGCGTGCCATCCTTGGAAGGCGCAGACTGCACGACCTTTTTGGCACCGGCATCGATATGCTTCTGGCAGGTCTCTTCGGTCAGGAAGAAACCGGTACATTCAATGATGAGGTCAGCGCCGATTTCGCCCCATTTCAGGTTGCCTGGATCACGCTCCGCGGTCAGGCGGATCTTCTTGCCGTTGACGATCAGGTTATTGCCTTTAACCGCAATATCGCCGTCGAAGTTTCCATGCACCGAATCGTACTTCAGCATGTAGGCCAGGTAGTCAGCATCCAGCAGGTCATTGATACCGACAACCTGGATGTCTGAAAAATCCTTTGCTATGGCACGGAATGCCATACGACCGATACGTCCGAAGCCATTGATACCGACTTTAATCGCCATTGAATCTTCTCCTTAAACGTTTTGCTTGATAGTTGATTTACAATTCTGTTGTTTACGGGGAATCGCGCGCTGTTTACAGCAATGCCTCCACCGCCTTGATGACGTTCTCGCTGCTAATGCCGAAGTGCCTGTAGACATCAGCGGCCGGCGCCGACTCGCCGAAGCTGTCGATGCCGATCACCTTGCCGTTGAGCCCGACATACTTGCGCCAGTAATCGGTAACCCCGGCTTCCACTGCAACCCGTGCGGTGACCGCTGCCGGCAGCACGGATTCCTTGTAGGTCGCGTCCTGGGCGTCGAACGCATCGCTCGATGGCATGGAGATCACACGAACCTTTTTGCCCTTTCCTGCCAATGCCGCGGCGGCTTCGATGGCCAAGCCGACCTCGGAACCGGTGCCGATGATGATGGCCTCCGGTGTGCCGTCGCAGTCGGACAGGATATAACCACCACGTTTGATAGCGGCAATCTGCTCCGCCGTGCGCTCCTGGTGCTGGAGATTCTGGCGCGAGAAGATCAGGCAGCTGGGGCCCTCCTTCTTGTCGATCGCGACCTTCCAGGCCACGGCAGATTCGACCGCATCGCAGGGGCGCCAGACAGACATGCGCGGGATCATGCGCAGGGTGGCCGTCTGTTCGACGGCCTGGTGGGTCGGACCGTCCTCGCCCAGACCGATGGAATCATGGGTGTAGACAAAGATGCTATGCACCTTCATCAGTGCCGCCATACGCAGGGCGTTGCGGGCATATTCCGAGAACATCAGGAAGGTCGCGCCGTAAGGGATGAAACCGCCGTGCAGGGCGATGCCGTTCATAATGGCGGACATGCCGAATTCGCGCACACCGTAGTAGATGTAGTTACCGCCGTTGCCCTTGTTGATGTCCTCCGAGCCCGACCAGATGGTCAGGTTGGAACCGGCCAGGTCGGCCGATCCACCCAGCAGTTCCGGCAACATCGGGCCATAGCCATTCAGGCTGTTCTGCGAGGCCTTGCGTGATGCGATGGTCTCGGCCTTGTCATTCACCGCGGCAATGAACTCGGCGGCCTTGCTGTCCCAGTCGGCCGGCAGTTCACCGGCCATACGACGCTCGAACTCGGCGGCCAGATCGGGATGGGCCTCCTTGTAGGGGACAAACCTGGCATTCCACTCCTGTTCCGCCGCGGCACCTTTGACCTTTGCGTTCCAGCCGGCATAGACATCGTCCGGCACCACGAAAGGGGCATGGGGCCAGCCGATGTTTTCTCGCGTGGCGGCGATCTCGTCATCGCCCAGCGGTGCGCCATGGCAGTCATGGGTGCCGGCCATGTTCGGGGCGCCGAAACCGATCACGGTCTTGCAGCAGATCAGGCTGGGCTTGTCGGTCACGGTGCGCGCCTTCTCAATAGCCTGGCGGATGGCTTCCGGATCGTGGCCGTCCACGTCGCGCACCACATGCCACTGGTAGGCCTCGAAACGCGCCGGGGTGTCGTCGGTGAACCAGCCGGTGACATGGCCGTCGATGGAGATTCCATTGTCGTCCCAGAAGGCAATCAGCTTGCCCAGTTTCATGGTGCCGGCCAGCGAGCAGGCCTCGTGGGAGATACCTTCCATCATGCAGCCATCGCCCAGGAACACATAGGTGTGATGGTCGACGATAGTGTGGCCGGGGCGATTGAACTGCACTGCCAGGGTCTTTTCCGCGATCGCCATCCCCACGGCGTTGCTAATGCCCTGACCCAGCGGACCGGTGGTGGTCTCCACTCCGGGGGCATAGCCGTATTCCGGGTGACCCGGTGTCCTGGAGTGCAGCTGACGGAACGACTTGAGGTCGTCGATTCCGAGGTCATAGCCGCTGAGGTGCAGCAGGGAATAGATCAGCATGGAGCCATGGCCGTTGGAAAGCACGAAACGGTCGCGGTCGACCCATTTCGGGTTGGCCGGGTTGTGCACCAGGTAATCGTTCCACAAGACTTCGGCGATGTCCGCCATGCCCATCGGGGCACCGGGGTGGCCTGACTTAGCCTTCTGCACCGCATCCATACTGAGCGCGCGAATTGCATTGGCGAGTTCTTTGCGCTGGGCCATGTTTTCCTCCTGTCGGATTTGAATACTTTAATTCTTGCGCCATTATGATGATGGCGACTCTGGATAGCTCTCGTATGCTCCCGTGAACGGGACCGTCATTGTCACGGGTTCAGTGGCAAAAAAAGCCCCGGGTGCCGATCAGCGCACCGAGGCGTTGTACCACTACTAAATTCGTTGGCTATTGTCGGGAAACCGTTCCCGATGCAGACCTGACATTCATCCCTGAATGACGAAGCGCGCTATTTTCCCCTAGTTTGTGCCACACGGCAAGAGCCGATATCGTCCCCATCGCAGCAAAATGCCAATACTTTATTGCTGCATAACAATAACTTATAAAGAGGCGCTGTTCAGATGCCAGCGGGCCCTTCGCGCCACTTGATGGAGCAGCCGATAGCGGGGATCTGCTCCTCGGGGCCGCGTCCGGTCTCCGCCACCTGGCGCATTGCCTCGAACAGGTCGCGACGCGCATCCGCCGCTGCCGTCTGCTTGCGGCTGGCGTCCAGGCGGCCCCGGTACTGCAACTCCAACTCACTGTTATATCCGAAGAAATCCGGGGTACACACGGCGCCATAGGCCTTGGCCACGGCCTGCGATTCGTCCCACAGGTAGGGAAAGGGGAAATCGTAGTCGCGCGCCACCGCCTGCATGTTCTCAAAGCTGTCTTCCGGATAGAGGGCCGGGTCATTGGACATGATCGCGGCGCTGTTGATGCCCAGGTCGCGCAGTTCCCGGGTGTCCCGCACCAGGCGCTCGCGCACCGCCTTGACGTAGGGGCAGTGATTGCAGATGAACATGACCAGCAGGCCGCGCGGGCCGCGGCACTCTTCCAGGCTCCAGACCTTGCCATCCACACCGGGGAGGGAAAAGTCCGGGGCGGGTTTGCCGAATTCACACACGGGGGTTTCCAGACTGACCATAGCGCACCTCATCCTTATGTAGTGGTATTGGGCTACTCTAAGAGAATTCCGCAACAGATGAAAATATCACCCACGTAAGGTAGACTTCGCTGTTTGGCCATCTTATATATCGAGAATCATGTATAACTTTCATACCTTTACATCTGAATCGGTTTCCGAGGGGCATCCCGACAAGGTCGCCGACCAGATCTCGGACGCCGTCCTCGACGCCATTCTTGAACAGGACCCCAAGGCGCGTGTGGCCTGCGAGACCATGGTCAAGACCGGCATGGTTATCATAGCCGGCGAGGTTACCACCTCGGCCTGGGTCGACCTGGAAGGGATCGTGCGCAGCACCGTGCGCACTATCGGCTACAACAGTTCGGACATCGGTTTTGACTGGGAGTCCTGCGCCGTACTCAATGCCATTGGCAAGCAGTCCCCCGACATTGCCATGGGGGTGGATGAAGGCGAGGACCACGAACAGGGCGCCGGTGACCAGGGCCTGATGTTCGGCTATGCCTCCAGCGAGACCGACGTACTGATGCCGGCACCGATCACCTACGCGCACCGTCTGGTGCAGCGCCAGGCCGAGGTACGCAAGAACGGCACCCTGCCGTGGCTGCGTCCGGATGCCAAGAGCCAGGTCACCTTCCGTTACGAGGACGCCCGCCCGGCGGGCATCGAAGCGGTGGTGCTCTCCACCCAGCACAGCCCTGAGCTGGAACTGAAGACCATCCGCGAGGCGGTCATGGACGAAATCATCCTGCCGGTATTGCCGGCGGAATGGATCGGCAAGGACACGCGCTTCTTCATCAATCCGACCGGTCGTTTTGTCATCGGCGGCCCGATGGGCGACTGCGGGCTGACCGGCCGCAAGATCATCGTCGACACCTACGGCGGCATGGCCCGCCATGGCGGTGGGGCCTTCTCGGGCAAGGATCCCAGCAAGGTCGACCGTTCTGCCGCCTATGCCGCACGCTATGTGGCCAAGAATATCGTCGCCGCCGGTCTGGCCGAACGCTGTGAAATCCAGCTCTCCTACGCCATCGGCGTGGCCGAGCCCACCTCGATCAGCGTCAACACCTTTGGTACCGGCGAACTGGAAGAAACCGGCCTGGAGGCACTGATCCGCGAACACTTCGACCTGCGCCCGCGCGGGCTGGTCGCCATGCTGGACCTGCTCAGGCCGATCTACCGGGACACCGCGGCCTACGGTCACTTCGGTCGCGAGAACGAGCAGTTCACCTGGGAACAGACCAACCTGGCCGAGGCCCTGCGTGATGCCGCTGGCCTGAAACCCAAAGAAAACATCGCTTGATCCAATAAATGAGGGACACCATGAGTATGCAGCCCGCTGAGAACCTGAGCCCGGACCACAAGATCGCCGACATCGGCCTGACCGACTGGGGCCGCAAGGAAATCGCCATTGCCGAAACCGAGATGCCAGGCCTGATGGCGTTGCGCGACAAGTACGGCAAGGACAAACCCCTGAAGGGCGCACGCATCGCGGGCAGCCTGCACATGACCATTCAGACGGCGGTGCTCATCGAGACCCTGATGGAACTCGGCGCCGAGGTGCGCTGGGCCTCCTGCAACATCTTTTCCACCCAGGACCATGCCGCTGCCGCCATTGCCGCGCGCGGCATCCCGGTCTTCGCCTACAAGGGCGAGTCGCTGGATGAATACTGGCAGTTCACTCACCGGATCATGGAGTGGGACGACGGCGGCACGCCCAACATGATCCTGGATGATGGCGGCGACGCCACCCTGCTGATCATACTGGGTTCCAGGGCCGAACAGGATCCGACGGTGCTCGACAATCCGACCAGCGAGGAAGAAATAGCATTCTACAACAGCATCAAGGCGCGCCTTGCCGAGCAACCCGGCTGGTACTCGAATATCCTCAAGAACATTCGCGGCGTTACCGAAGAAACCACCACCGGCGTACACCGTCTCTACCAGATGCAGGAACGCGGCGAGTTGCCATTCCCTGCCATCAACGTCAATGATTCGGTCACCAAGAGCAAGTTCGACAACCTCTATGGCTGCCGCGAATCACTGGTCGACGGCATCAAGCGGGCCACCGACGTGATGATTGCCGGCAAGATCGCGCTGGTCATCGGTTACGGGGACGTCGGCAAGGGGTGCGCGCAGTCACTGCGCGGGCTCGGCTGCACCGTGTGGGTCAGCGAGATCGATCCGATCTGCGCCATGCAGGCCGCCATGGAAGGCTACCGCGTGGTCACCGTGGAGGAGGCCGCCGACAAGGCCAACATTTTCGTCACCGCGACCGGCAACTATCACGTCATCAACCACGACCACATGGTGAAAATGCCGGACCAGGCCATTGTCTGCAACATCGGTCATTTCGACAACGAGATCAGTGTCGCCAGCCTCAAGGACTACCAGTGGGAGAACATCAAGCCACAGGTCGACCACATCATCTTCCCGGACGGCAAGCGGATCATCCTGCTCGCCGAAGGTCGCCTGGTGAACCTCGGCTGTGCGACCGGGCACCCCAGCTTCGTCATGTCCAACAGCTTCACCAACCAGACCCTGGCGCAGATGGAACTGTGGAACAACAAGGCTGACTATGCGAACCGCGTCTACACCCTGCCCAAGATACTGGACGAGGAAGTGGCCCGCCTGCACCTCGACAAGATCGGCGTGCACCTCACCCGCCTGTCGCAGGAACAGGCCGATTACATAGACGTGCCGGTAGACGGCCCGTACAAACCGGAACATTACCGGTACTGATACACACCATTCACCGCAAAGGCGCAAAGGGCGCAAAGAAACCCTTTGAGTAAACGCCTACTCGAATAGTGTTTGCCAAGTCCGCTTTGCACCAGCGGCGGCAGACACCCGGGAATGCGGGTGAAATGTATTATCTTTCCTTTGCGCCTTTGCGGTGAAAATATTGTCAATTCGGTAGCCGATGCAAAACACATCCCAGATATACAGCTTCGAGTTCTTCCCGCCCAAGACCGCGGACGGCCTTGCCAAGCTGGAGCACACCAGCAGGGTGCTCGCCAACCTGAAACCGCGCTTCTTCTCGGTGACCTTCGGCGCAGGCGGGTCAACGCGCGACCTGACCTGCGAGGTCGTGGTCGATATCCATGAAAAATCCGGTATAGAGGTCGCCCCGCACATCTCCTGCATCAGCTCGACGCAGGAGAATATCCGCGAGATGCTGCAGGCCTACCAGGAGAAGGGCATCAACCATCTCGTGGCTCTCCGCGGCGACATGCCCTCGGGTATGGCCGAGGCCGGTGAATTCCGTCATGCCAATGAACTGGTCGAGTTCATTCGCGCCGAGACCGGCGATCACTTTCACATCGAGGTGGCCGCCTACCCGGAATACCATCCCCAGTCGATCAGCCCCGACCGGGACCTGGCGAACTTCAAACGCAAGGTGGAGGCCGGCGCCAACAGCGCGATCACCCAGTACTTCTACAACGCGGACGCCTACTTCCACTTTGTCGAGCGCTGCGAACAGGCCGGCATCCACCTGCCCATCGTGCCGGGCATCATGCCGATCACGAATTACCACCAGCTGGCGCGCTTTTCGGACGCCTGCGGCGCAGAGATCCCGCGCTGGATCCGCAAGCGCCTGGAAAGTTTTGGCGAGAACCTCGAAGCGATCCGCAACTTCGGTGAAGACGTAGTGACAGCCTTGTGCGCCCGGCTGCTGGAGAACGGCGCCCCCGGCCTGCACTTCTATACCCTCAACCGCGCCGAACCGGCGCTTGCCATCTGGAAGAACCTCGGCCTAAGCCCGGACCAGTAAAAAAACGAAAACATTCTTCACCGCAGAGACGCGGAGAGCGCAGAGAATATTATTGCAAAAACACAGATCCGGCGGATGGCAATTAGACGGAACGTAGTTTCATACACCGTCAACCGCTGTATTTGCACCCATGTTTTACAATCAAGCTGATTTGGTGTTTTTTACACTATTTGTGCTTTTCTCAGCGCCCTCTGCGTCTCTGCGGTAAGTAGATATTGACCTTTGCGTCCTTTGCGTCCTTGCGGTGAGCTGGATTTCCTATACATCGAAAAACCGTCAACGGTAGAATCAATCCATGTCGAACGCCGATCTCGTCAAGCGCGACCTCTCGGTTCTGTGGCACCCGTGCACGCAGATGAAAGACCACGAGTGGCTGCCCGTCATTCCCGTGCGCAGCGGGAAGGGTGTGTGGCTCGAGGACTTCGAGGGCAAGCGCTACCTCGATGCCATCAGTTCCTGGTGGGTGAACCTGTTCGGACACAGCAACCCGCGCATCAATGCGGCTTTGGCAGAGCAGGCCGACACCCTGGAACACGTGCTACTGGCCGGCTTCACCCACGAGACCGTGATCGAGCTTTCCGAGCGCCTGGTGGAAATCACACCGCCGGGACTGGATCGCTGTTTCTACGCCGACAACGGTTCATCGGCCGTCGAGGTGGCGCTCAAGATGAGCTTTCATGCCTGGCTGAACCAGGGCAAACCGGGCAAGACCCGCTTCGTCACCCTGGAAAACAGCTACCACGGCGAGACCCTGGGCGCACTGGCAGTCGGCAATGTGGAACTCTACAAGCAGACCTACAGCCCGTTGCTGATGGACACCATCAGCGTTCCATCACCCGACTGTTACCGGCGCGAACCGGGGGAAAGCTGGCACGACTACAGCGTACGCCGCTTCGAGGACATGGAAAGCACGCTGGCACAGCATGCGGACGAAATCTGCGCGGTGATCATTGAACCCCTGGTGCAGTGTGCCGGCAGCATGCGCATGTATGACCCCGTCTATCTCAAGCTGCTGCGCGCAGCCTGTGACCGCCACGGGGTGCACCTGATCGCCGACGAGATCGCCGTTGGCATGGGGCGCACCGGGACACTGTTTGCCTGCGAACAGGCTGGTATCACGCCGGACTTCATGTGCCTCTCCAAAGGCCTGACCGGGGGCTACCTGCCGCTCTCCGTGGTGCTCACGCGCAACAGCATCTATGACTTGTTCTATGATGATTACAGGAAACTGAACGCCTTCCTGCATTCCCACAGCTACACCGGCAATCCGCTGGGCTGCCGTGCAGCACTGGCAACACTGGACATCTTCAGGGACGACAACGTGATCGAGGCAAACAAACAGCTGGCCGCTGTCATGCGCGCTGCAAGCGCATGCTTCCGGGAACACCCGCACGTGGACGAGGTCCGCCAGACCGGGATGATACTGGCTATCGAAATGGTAAAGGACAGGAACTCCCGGGAACCCTATCCCTGGGAGGAAAGGCGTGGCCTCATGGTCTACCGGCACGGACTCGAGAACGGCGTGTTGCTGCGCCCGCTGGGCAACGTCATCTACTTCATGCCGCCCTACGTCATAACGCCTGATGAAATCCGCCTGCTCGCCGATGTCGCCTACCAGGGCATCCAGGTGGCCACCGCCAGCTGACAACACGCGATGCACATACCGAGAATTCTGCTCAGGGAACCGCTCGCCACAGGCAAGATCCTGGTGCTCGATGAGCAGCCGGCTCACCATGTCAGGCGCGTCCTGCGACTGCGTCTCGGCGCCGCCCTGAGGGTGTTTGATGGACAGGGCTCTGAACACGAGGCCATCCTGCACAAGATCGATCGCACCCAGGTGATGATCGAGATCGGCGCGACAATCGCCAGCATTGCCGAGCCTCCGCATGCGATCACCCTGGCACAGGGGATCCCGCGCGGTGACAGGATGGACTTTACCCTGCAGAAGGCCGTTGAGTTGGGCATTTCCACGATTCAACCAATGTGGATGCAGCGCAGCCGCAAAAAACTGGATGAAACGCAAATGCAGAAACGCACACGGCACTGGCAAGGGGTGCTGATCAGCGCCTGCGAGCAAAGCGGTCGGGCCACGCTGCCGGAACTGCTGGCGCCGGCCGATTACCACCGCTGGCTGGGTTCAGACCGGGTCGATGGGCTACACATCATGCTCCACCCTGACGGCGAATACACGTTGCCTGAGCTGGAGCGGCCACGGGGCAGGATAGTGCTCCTGGTCGGGCCGGAAGGCGGGATCAGCAGCGAAGAAACAACACTGGCAACACAATCCGGCTTCTTCAGCGTCAGGCTGGGGCCGCGCATACTGCGGACCGAGACTGCCGCCATGGCGGCCCTGGCTGGAATGCAGGCATTGTGGGGGGACTATCGAACCAGCGGCTGACACTAGCCGGGCAGGATGACGGCTTCAGGCCGCAGTTTCCCAGTATTGTTCCACCAGCCCCTGGATGTAATCGAGATCCGGGATCACTGCCTGCTCGCGGCCGATGAAGACCCGGCATTGCAATGCCTCCAGGCCACACGCCTCAACCTCATCGACGAGGTTATTGCTGAACTGGAGCGGGCGCGGTAATCCCGCAGTAACGACTGCATAGAACTGCAGTGCACTGTCAGGGCGAACTGAATTGATGATCATCAGACGCGAGTAGACCAGGTTGGCCGGCACCGGATAATCACACAACAACTCGATCGAGATCAACGGCAGGGTCTGGCCACGCCAGCTGATACTGCCAAGCATCCACTCCGGCATGTCCGAGCGCTCATCCGGGACCCGGTAGTAGCCAACCTCCGCAACCGCCGCGTTTGGCAGCAGCATATTCGCATCCCGCAAGGGGACCCAGAGACTGCGCACTTGTTCCGTTATGCCCTTCATCCGCTCAATGCCTCCCGATCCATAACCGGCATACCGATCAGCCGCTGGATCGTATTCAACAATTGATGTTCCTGGTAGGGCTTGCCCAGATACTCATTGACGCCGATCTGTGCTGCACGCTCCCGGTGCTTGTCACCCGTTCGCGAGGTGACCATGGTGATCGGAATATGCCTGAAGCGTTCCTCGTTACGCATGTGCGACGCCAGTTCGAAACCGTCCATGCGCGGCATCTCGATATCGAGCAGCATGATGTCAGGGACGCATTCCTGCAGCTGGCTAATGGCATCGAGCCCGTCCCGGGCCGTCACCACACTGAACCCTTGCCGTTCCAGCAACCGGGTCGTGACCTTGCGCACCGTGATCGAGTCATCAACCACCATCACCACCAGCTTGCCGCGCCCGCCGTCCCGGGATACCCGCCCGACAGAGCGCGGCCTGCTGCCGGCACGCACCACGGCTGCCAGGTCCAGTATCAGAACGACGCGCCCGTCACCCAGGATCGTGGCCCCCGATACCCCGTTAACTGTGCTGAGTTGCACGCCCAGCGGCTTGACAACGATTTCACGGTTTCCGATCAGCGCCTCCACCTGCAGGGCAATTCGTTTACCGCCAATGCGGGTCAGCAGCACCGGCACACGTCCCTGCAGGGATGCAAGATCCATGGTGCGCCGGTTCAGTAATGTTGCGAGATGCTGTAGCTGGTAGTGGTTGCCGGCGTACTCGAAGGTCGTGCCCGGCATCTCGTAACAGGCCGCGAGTTCCTCGGCGCCCACACGGGTCACACCCTCGATGCCGCCGAGCGGGATACAATAGGTGTCGTCACCCGCCTTGACCAGCAGCGCCTGGTTGAGCGCCAGGGTATACGGCAGCCGCACGGTGAATACACTGCCCACGCCCGGGCTGGACTCGATCAGTAATGATCCGCCGAGTTGTTTGACCTCGCTGTTGACGACATCCATGCCAACGCCGCGTCCCGATAGCTGTGTTACCTCGTTGGCAGTGCTGAAACCCGTCTGCAGGATGAACTGCATGATCTCGAAGTCCGACAGGTCCGAGGCATCTGCAATCAGGCCCCGTTCGACTGCCCGCTCATGGATCGCATCGCGGTTGAGTCCCTTGCCGTCGTCGGCAATGCGCAGCACGATCTCCGGGCCCTCCCTGTGCAACGCAATCTTGATAGTTCCCGTCTCGGGCTTGCCTGCCTTCTTGCGCTCACCGGGCATCTCGATGCCATGGTCCACGGCATTGCGCAGCATGTGCTCCAGTGGCGCGACGATCCTGTCCACCAAGGTGCGATCCATCTCGCTTTCCGCACCCTCGAGCCTGAGTTCGACCTGTTTGCCCAGCTCCTGGGCAGACTGACGCACCACACGGCGCAAGCGCGGTGCGAGTCCAGCAAACGGGATCATACGCGTCCGTAACAGGTCTTCCTGCAGGCTGGTGTTGACGCGCGACTGCTGCAACAACAGCGTCTCGGCCTCGCGTGTCGTGCCTGCCAGCAACTCCTGGATACTGTGCAGGTCACTGATACTCTCCATCAGTGAGCGCGACAACTGCTGCAGGTTTGAATAACGGTCCATCTCCAGCGGGTCAAAGTCCTGATTGCGGTCGCTGGACTCCTGTTCGTAGCGTGACAGGATCTGGGTTTCCGTTTCGATCTCCAGCTGACGCAGCTTGTCGCGCAGGCGGGTGGTGGTCTGCTCCAGCTCCGTCAGGTTGAACCGGTATGCACCGACCTGCTGTTCCAGCCTTGACCTGTAAATACTCATCTCACCGGCATTGTTGACCAGGTCATCGAGCAGGCTGGCCTGCACGCGCACCTGCTCACCACGTACACGCGAGGACTTGCGCCGCTCCACGCGCCGCGGCATGACCTCCCCCTCCACCGCAGTGTCGGTCTGCAAGGCCTGTATCACTGCCTGCTCCGCGGCCTCTGCATCGCTGACTGCATCCGCTTCCGGCTCCGCAGCAGGCGCGCGCTCGAAACGCGCTTCCAGCTCCGCCTCCCGGGACTCGTTCTGGACCACGTCCCGCACCTCGACTTCGTCAGCTTCGATCCCGAAGTTGCCCAGGGCGGCCTGCAACTCCTCGATGTCAGCCGGCAGCTTCCGTGCCTTGACCTGATCGAGCAGGTTGGCCAACTGGTCATGTGCCTCCTGCAGATGTGCAAACAGGTGCTGTGACGCACCGACATGCCCGTCAACGACCCGGGTCACCAGCGACTCGATGCCGTGACTCAGATTGCCGATAGCGCAAATGTCCAACATGCGCGCCCCGCCCTTGAGTGTGTGCAGCTGACGCTGGAATTCACCGATCAACCGGGTATTGCCCGGCTCCTTTGACCAGGCACGCAGCGTCGTCTCGCTGCTGTCGATGATTTCACCTGCCTCTTCCAGAAAAACCTCCAGCAGCTCCGGATCCAGGTCCGCATAGGGGTCGGCTGCCGCTGCGGCCGCAGCATCGACGCCAGCTTTTTGCCGTTCACCGGGCTGCGCTTGCCCGGCCTGGCGTTCGTCCTGCTGCAAACCAGCGATGCGTTCCCGCAACGACTGCAGCCCGGCGGCGTCAAACGATTTGTCCGGCAGTCTCCCGACAAGTTCGGCCATGGTCACGACGCATGCCTGCAGGACGCCAAGGGCGACATCACTGACCGGCTCCCGGGCCTCGCGCAACCCGGCGAAATGGACATACAGATCCTCGGCCAAATCCCGGATGGATTCCACATCCGCTGAATCAGCGATGCCGGACAGGGTATGCAGGGCGCGATACAGGGGTTCTGATACCATGCAGGGCTCACGCGCCTGTTCGCAGGTATCGATGAAAGCACTGATTGCACCGAGGTGGTCGCGGCACTCGCGCGCAAGGATTTCGATGAATTCCGGCTCCGCTTCCTGCTCCACCTGAGCAAGCGTAGGCACGTCATTTCGGGAATCGCCGGCATCAGGGCCGCTGACGGCGGCATCCGTCCCGGCTTGTGCAGCGCCCTCATCCGCGGGTATCTGCAGTGCCGGTGTAGCAGGTTCACCTCGGACCAGGCTGTCAGCACCCGCCATCAGCGCGCGATAATCGCTTGCCGGCTCACTCCCGTCAGCCAGCTCGGCAATCAGCCCGGACATGGCCGCGGGGACTTGCTCGAGCAGCGCAAGGTGATCCGGGCCGACCTCGATGGAGCCGTCGATTATGCGCTTCAGAAGGTCCTCGATGGCCCAAGCAAATTCACCGATCCGCAGGGCGCCGGCCGTGCGGCCACTGCCCTTCAGGGTATGGAAGGACCGACGTATGTCCTCCAGTTCATCCAGGTTGTCCGGATTGCCGATCCATGCGGGCAGCCTGTCCGCAATCGAAACCCGCTCCTCGCTTGCCTCTTCCAGAAAGATCTCGACGATCTCCGGGTCGGCGTCCGCGGCAAGCACCGGCAGTTCCGCCAGCGGATTCGCGGCACCGGACACACCAGCGGCAAGCGCCTCTACCGGCTGCGCAACTGTCCGTTCATACTGTCCCGCCGCTAGTATCTCCGCGCCAGGGTATGCCTGTGCCCGGGCAACCAGGTCATTGATATCCAGCTCCGCTGGCGGACCGCCCGTGACCTGCGCGAGCAGCTGCACCAAAGCCAGGCGCGCGTCCAGCAACAGGGCATCCAGCCCCTCGCTGTAGTCCACGGCGCCATCCATCAGCCGGTTGAGCAGCTGCTCGAAGGCCAAGGCAAAATCACCCAGCAGCAGAGCTCCGACCATGCGTCCATTACCCTTTAGCGAGTGAAACGCCCGCTGGATTGATTCCAGGGCATCCGTATCGCCGGGGTTGGCAGACCATTGTGGTATCAGCTGCACAAGGCCTTGCAGTGTTTCTTCCGCCTCTTCGACGAAGATATCGAGGATCTCCCGGTCCACGTCTGTGCCTATGACCTGGGGTTCCGTGATCACCGGCACCTCTGCCACGACTACCGGACAGACAGCCGACTCGGTCTCCTCGCCGCGCAGCCTGGCCAGGCTCAGTTCCGCGACATCTAGCACCATGCCGCCGTAAAGCGGGTTTCTATCCAACTCCTCGACAAAATATTCGATACTGCAAATGGCATCGGCCAGGCTGTCCAGCTGGGCATCCGTGGGCAACTGTGCAGCCTGCAACAGGCCTTGCGAGACATAGTCGCCGATCTGCTGCACCAGCACGGCGGCCCGCTCCTGCCCTGCAAGCTGCAAACCACCCTTGATCCGGTCGAGCAACTGCGCGACCGAGTCGAGCCCGGCAGCTTGTTGCGGTGCGCGGATGTAGTCATCGATAGCTTCCTTTGCCTGCGCCATGTCCGCAACCACCGCGTGCATCACTGCACTGACCCCGTGGCGGTAGGCATACTCCCCGTTGCCCCGCGGCTGCACGAGTCCCGGCTCACCACCCTGGATTCCATCGAGTGCCGTCTCGACGACAATCATGGCCTGTGCCACGTCCATCAGCAGCGGCTCGTCGACCGACTGGCGACCTTCGCCCAGGGCGCGAAGTCGCTGCGCCTGTTCTGCCAACACCTGGCTGGCTTCATCCAGGCCGATCATGTCGACGCTGTTGCCCAGCGCGTGGATTTTGTCCGCGATCGGCACCAGTTCCGCCGGGTCTTGCATACCCGCACGGATGAAATCATCCAGCTGTTCCTGAATCTCCTCGAGCGCAACCCCGGCCGCAGTCGCGGCCGTGTCCAGCAGTTCGCCGCTGCGCCCGGCCAGGCCTTCGCTCGCAGCGCCGACAGCAACTGCCGACTGGCCGGTGATCCCGCAGGTCTGCCTGATATCAACCGGACAGTCCGCGCTGCAGTCCGCCTGAATAATATGGAACAACAAGTCGCACAACAGGTCTGCGGGGATGGACTCGGAAAACGCGGGTTCACCGACCTCGATCAGGCGCTTGATCTGGCGATCGATCTGTCCGCATGTCTGCTTGATTTCGGTTGAGTCCTGCGCTCCCAGCTCCATCAGGCTCTCAATGAGGCCGCCACTGAACCACCAGAGCCGGGCCGATGCCTCAATTACCGAGGCCTGCTGCAGGCTCGCCAGGACTGCACGCAATTCCTGTAGTCCCTGGTGCGCTTCCGCGCCCCGGTACCATTGCAGCAGGCCGGACTGGAAGCGTGGCCGCAGGTTACGGGCCAGTTCCTGCACAGTGTTCTGCCCGGTCGTCTTGTCCGGGTTGTAAACCGAAGGCGGCAGCGAACTGGTCAGGTCCGGATGAAACATGAATCTCTCGGACAACGGACCGATACCACGCACCGCACGCAATTCATTGATGATCGGCAGCAATACGGCCGGGACCTCGTGCCGACCGTTGTCGAGCCGCGACAGGTAATCCGGCAACTGCAGGAGCGCCTGCATCAGGATCTCGAGGCCGGCCTCCCGGGGATTGACCCGTGCCTGGATCAGGGCATCAACGACACCCTCCATTTCCACGGTCAGTTGGTCCGCAGCAGTCAATTCAATCATCTGCAGGGATCCACGCGCCTGGTGCAGATGGGCCATACAATCCAGCAGGCAATCCGGGTCCGTGGGATTTTCGGCATAGCCCTGCAGACACACACGCGCATGCTGCAGAGTCTCGGTCAGCGCCTGCCGGACCCGGCCCAGCATGCTGAAATCGACTGCCTCACTCATAGGGTTTCCCGGGCTGTACCGATCACTTTTATGACTGCGGAAGTTTGAAACCGGCAACCGATTTGCCGAGATCTTGTGCCAGCCGGCTGAGTTCATCGATGGACCTCGAGGTGTGGTCCGCGCCCGTGGATGTTTGCGTGGTTATGTCCTGGATACCGTTCATGGTCTTCGATATCTCCGCCGCGGCACCGGCCTGCTGCCGGGCAGCGCCAGAGATGGTCTGAATCAGATCGGCCAGCTGCTCGGATACATTCTCGATCTCTTCCAGCGCACCGCCGGCATCTTCCGCCAGCTGCGCACCATTGACCACACCCGTGGTGCTCTTCTCCATGGAAATGACCGCTTCGTTGGTATCGGCCTGAATGGTCTTGACCAGCGCCTCGATCTGCTTGGTTGCATTGGCGGAACGTTCGGCCAGGCGCTGGACCTCGTCCGCGACCACTGCGAAGCCGCGTCCCGCCTCGCCCGCCATGGCCGCCTGTATCGAGGCATTGAGGGCAAGGATATTCGTCTGTTCAGCGATATCGTTGATCAGCTCGACAATATCGCCAATCTCCTGCGAGCTCTCACCCAGCCGCTTGATCCGTTTCGATGTCTCCTGGATATGCTCGCGAATCGTGTCCATACCTTCCATGGTGCGCTTCACGGCATTGCCGCCCTTCTTGGCGATCTCGACTGACTGCATTGCAACCTTGGAGGACTCGCTGGCATCGCTGGACACCTCGTTCAGGGAGGCCGCCATCTTGTTGATGGCAGAGCCGGCCGAGGTAATATCACTGGACTGCTGCATGCTTGCCGCCGATAACTGTTGTGCGATGTTTTCGGTCTCGTGCACGGAGGAAGACATCTGCTTGGCCGTATCGTTGATGGTCTTAACCAGGCCGCGCAGCGAGTCAACCGTCACATTGATCGAGTCGGCAATCGCACCCGTATAATCCTCGGTGATCGTGGCACGCACCGTCAGGTCACCCTCCGCCAGGGCCCCCATTTCGTCCAGCAGGCGCTGGATGGCTTCCTGGGTACGGGCATTTTCACCTGCCACTACCTTGTTGCTGCGACGCTGGGTGCGCATGGTTTCGATGCCGATCCAGAGGAGCACCAGCAGCATGACGGCAGCGAGCAGGTAGACCAGCTCCGTAGACAGCAGACGACTGCCCACCGAAACGGTATAGGCGTCCTTGAGACCAGTTGTCGCCGCGTAGAGTTGCTCATGCTGAGCGGCAAGCGCGCCGAGCGCACCCTGGATGCCTGCCAGTTCGGCACTGTTGTCGGCAACCACGCCGGCATGCTCCTTGACCTGGCTGAACAGCGTGGACATCTTGCGCAACTGTGCCTGCGCCGAGTCGCTATTCACGGACTGGATACCATTAGTGCCATTGATCAGGCCGGCAAGCACACGGCCGAATTCCCGGGTGTCGGCCGCAAAGCCAATGGCGGCCGCCTGTGCGTCGGCGCCACTCACCAGTCTGTTTATAGTGTTGACCATTCTCTCGCCAAGAACGGACTGGCGGCTGGCATGACCGACCTGGGAGGCACTGGCCCCGTTCTTCACCAGGCTGCCCACCACACTCTCATTGAGTTCGATGATCTGCGGCATGACATCATTGATGACCTTTGCCACCTCGGCCACGGACATGATCAAAGCCTGTTCTTCGATGATCAGTGCAACACCCTGGTCAAAGGCGTCCCAGCTGGACCGCAAGCGCGTGTAGGCCTCGGGCAGGCCAGTGCCACCGGTAAGCTGGCGGTGCTCGAACTTGCCGCGCTGCTCATCGAGCAGCTGGCGGAAGTGCTCTCTTGACCTGGCCAGCCATTCGAAGGCCTGATGATTGCCGCTGATGGCAGACTCGACATTCGCCGCCATACGCTGTGACAGCACCTGCTGTTCACCGAACGCAACAAGATTTTGCTGATCAGTCTCCGCCTGTTTGCTGACGTGAACAAAGATACCCACCAGCGCACAGGCAGCGAATAACATGGTAAATACCAGAAACTTTATCCAGTTACTGGAACCCGGCGACCCTACATCGAATAGTGCTTTCATGGCCTGTCTCCTGACAGATTTATCTCCAACTCGAATAACTTCATTGCCGGCGAACGGACTGTCCGGCGCATTCAATCAGACCGCGGCCTGCAAAAATTGCGGCGCCTCAACCAGGGTGAACAGACTGATCAGCCCCCACTCGTAACCACCGGCACGATAGCTGTGGCTGACATATTCCCGGAACACCTCATCGGGATATGCCACGTCGACACGCGCCTCTTCCGGGAAATGCTTGAGACCGAATACCTCGTCCACGACCAGGCCGGAGTAGATACCCTGGTATTCAACTACCAGCACACGGGTTCGATAGGTGATCTCGCTGCCGCTCCCGCTCAAGTACCTGTTCAGGTCCACCACCGGCAGCAACTTGCCACGAATATTCGCGACACCGCACACCCATGAACGGGTATTCGGGACCACCGTCATCTCCGGATAGGTAAGTATTTCAACCACCTCGCCCAACGCCGTGACCAAACGATTGCCACTCACCCGGAATCCGACACTGGACAATGCGTCACCGGACTCGAGTTTCTGCGGGAGGCTGGCCGCGGACAGCTGGCAACGCACCCCAATCTCCTTGAGGATTGCTGCAGGATCGATAATCGTGACGGCAGACATTGCGTGCAGCGACCCTAACCCGCAAGCGTTTCACTGATGGTGTTCAGCAGCGCGCCTTCATCGACAGGCTTGGTGACATAGTCCCGCGCGCCCTGACGCATTCCCCAGGCACGGTCCACTTGCTGGTCCTTGCGGGTCACCAGGATCACCGGGATTGCAGAGGTCTCCGGATCGGAACCCAGTTCCCGCAGCGCCTGGAATCCGTTCATCTCCGGCATCACCACATCCATCAGGATGAGATCGGGTTTGAACAGCCGCGCCACTTCGATACCCTCGTTGCCGGTTTCCGCTGTCAGCGTTTGGTAGCCGTTTTTTTCCAGCATCACCTGCAACAGGTAGGTGTCCGTGGGGGAATCATCGACGATCATTATTTGGGTCATCGCGGTTCTCTCGTCACTGGTTGGGGGGCAAATCTCATGTCTTGGCAGGATTGCTGTCGCGGGCGGGCGCTCAGCCGGTACTGCCACCGTAGTGTTGGATGACGGCCAGCAGTTCTTCCCGGGTGAACGGCTTGGTGATGAAGTGATCCGACCCCACAACGCGCCCGCGGGCACGATCAAACAGTCCGTCCTTGCTGGACAACATCACCACCGGGGTATGGCGGAATACCCGGTGATGCTTGATCAGTGCACAGGTCTGGTACCCGTCCAGGCGCGGCATCATGACATCCAGGAAGATCAAATCCGGTTCGTGGTCGGCGATCTTGCTGAGCGCCTCGAAACCGTCCACGGCCATCACCACCTCGAAGCCCTCCTTCCTGAGCAGTGTCTCGGCACTGCGACGGATGGTCTTGCTGTCATCGATGACCATGACCGTGAATGCCCGGATCGCGCCGGGGCTGGCGGACGGCGCCGGGGCCATCTCGTAATCGCTTGTCTGTACTCCGCTACGCATCAGATATCTACTTGTTTTTAATGTTAAACATTGAATTTCAACGGCTCTGCCACCGCACCCCTTGCAGCCTCCGCCCGGCATCGATTACGCACCGCTGGCGAATTGGTTACTATTGGCCTTTAACTACAACGATTTATCGTCCATCCGCCAGCAAACTTTATTTAGCGCCCCCAGCGGGAACCAATAGCGGGAACTACGTCACATGACGATCAAACTAGGGGTGGTGATGGATCCGATCGAGTCCATCAACTTCCATAAGGACAGCACCCTGGCCATGCTGCTGGCCGCCCGCGCGCGCGGCTGGGAGCTGTACTACATGGAGCAGGCCGACCTGTTCCTGCAGGACGATAACTGCCTGGCGCAGATGTGCGCCCTCGAGGTGCACAACGACGCGGACCGCTGGTTTGAACGTGGCGAGGCCGGGATCCGCCCGCTGGCAACGCTGGATGTGGTGCTGATGCGCAAGGACCCGCCGGTGGAGATGGAATACCTGTACACCACCTTCCTGCTGGAACGCGCCGAGGCGGAGGGTGCGCTGGTGGTGAACCCCCCTGCCGCACTGCGCAATGCCAGCGAAAAGCTCTACACCGCGTGGTTCCGGGAGTGCTGCCCGCCAACCCGCGTCAGCCGCAACATGGACCGGCTCAGGGAATTCCTGGGGGAGCACGGCGACATCGTGGTGAAGCCGCTGAACGGCATGGGCGGCGCCTCCGTGTTCCGGGTCCGGCGTGACGATCCCAATGTCAACGTGATTTTGGAAACCATCACCGACAACGGCAAGCGTTCGGCCATGGCACAGCGTTTTATCCCGGAAATCGTTCAGGGCGACAAGCGTATCCTGATGATCGATGGTGAACCCTTCCCGCAGGCACTGGCGCGCATCCCGGCGGCCGGCGAGACGCGCGGCAACCTGGCGGCCGGCGGCACCGGCAAGGGCGTGGAACTGAGCGACAGGGACCGCTGGATCTGCGCACAGGTCGGTCCGGCGCTGCGCGAGCAGGGCCTTCTGTTCGTCGGACTGGACGTGATCGGCGATTACCTGACCGAGATCAATGTCACCAGCCCGACCTGCATCCGGGAGCTCGACAAGCTCTACCAGGCCGATATCGCCGGCCAGCTGATGGATGCCATCCAGCAGCGTATCGTCTAACCCCATGCCACCACTTGCCCTGCTTTACCGGCACCCGCTGTTACGCGCCCTGACCCTGACACTGACGTGCCTGCTGGCTGCCTGCAGCCGGGGAGACGACCCCGTCTACCGTGACCAGTTCTTCGCCTTCGGTACGCTGATCGACCTCAGCTTTTATGATGTCGAGACGGCCCGTGCGGAGCAGGCCAGCCAGGCACTGGAACAGGCCTTCACGCAAATGCACACCGACTGGCACGCCTGGCAGCCGGGGGCCTTGCAACAGGTGAATGCACGCTTGGCCGAACAAGGCCAGGCAACCGGTGATCCTGCCATCGCGGCCCTGATCCAGGAGGCCAACCGCTTGTCGCTGCTGAGCAACGGCCTGTTCAACCCGGTGATCGGCCGACTGGTGGCGCTGTGGGGTTTCCATAGCGATGAACCGCCACAGGGCCCGCCACCGGCCGGGGAGCGGATCAGGCAGCTGGTCGAACAGGCCCCCACCAGCGCCGATGTCCACGTGGACGGCCTGCAGATCAGCGGCCACAACCCGGCCGTGCGCTACGATCTCGGGGCCTTTGCCAAGGGCTATGCCATCGACCGCGGCATCCAGCAGCTGCGCGAGCTGGGCATCACAAATGCCATCATCAATGCCGGCGGCGACCTCCGCGGCATCGGCCGTCATGGTGAGCGTCCCTGGCGCATCGGCATCCGCGACCCGCGCAAACCGGGGGTCCTGGCCGCCGTTGAACTGGCTGCCGACGAGAGCGTGTTCACTTCGGGCGACTATGAGCGCTTTTATGAATATGAAGGCCAGCGCTATCACCATATTATCGACCCGCGCAGCGGCTACCCGGCCAGCGCTACCGTCTCGGCCACCGTCATTCACCCGCTGGCCGCCACCGCCGATGCCGCGGCTACGGCGCTGTTCGTCGCCGGCCCGGACGACTGGCCGGCGATTGCCCGGCAGCTGGGGGTGGGCTATGTCATGCTGGTTGATCGTGAGGGCAGAATTCACATGAACCCGGCCATGAAGGCACGGCTGGTGTTCGAGTCCGAACCGGATACTATCGTCATGAGTGACGCATTATGATGACACGCGCTGACTGGGTGCTGATGGTGATAGCGCTCTGCGCCCTGCCGCTGCTGTACCTGCACCTCTGGACCCCGCAGGACGCCTACTGGGATGTTGGCGGTACGAGGGCAGGAGCCCGAGGTAGTGCGAAGCAGGAGCCAGAGCCGAGTGCAACGCATGGAGCAGTTGCCGATTCGGCCACCGGGCTGCGCATCCAGATCGCCGCTGCAGCCGCGACCATCACACCCCTGACGCCGGACCGCCAAGTGCAGGTTACCGGGCCCATCGGTGAAAGCACAATCGAGATCCGGGCGGGACAGGCGCGCTTTCTCAGCTCACCCTGCCCGGGGCAGGTCTGCGTGCACAGCGGCTGGCTCCGGGAGGCCGGTCAACTGGCCGCCTGCCTGCCCAATCGCATCAGTATCCAGTTGCTGGGCAGCCGGCCACGCTTCGATGCGATTAATTTTTAGGGAATGCGTGGTGTGATGCCTGATGCAGATACAGACAACAGCTGAAGACCAGCGCATCGCCTGGCTGGCCGCCCTCGCGATCACCATCCACATCCTGGAAAGTGCCTTCCCCTCACCCCTGCCCGGCATAAAACCGGGTCTGGCCAATGTCATCACCATCGTGGTCCTGATTCAGTTCGGCTGGCGCAGCGCCGCCTGGGTGAGTCTGTTGCGGGTGCTGTGTGGCAGCCTGCTTCTGGGGACCTTTCTCACGCCGACATTTCTGCTTAGCCTGAGCGGGGCCGTCTGCAGCATAGGCATTCTCTGGCTGGCCGGCCGTCTCCCGGGCAGGGGCTTCGGCCCGGTCGGATTCAGCCTGCTGGCCGCGCTGGCACACACGGCCGGCCAGTTCACCATCGCCTGGCTCCTGTTCATACCGCACCCGGCCTTGTGGCGCCTGTTCCCGGTTCTGCTGACCGCCGCACTGCTGTTCGGGACAGTCAGCGGTATAATCGCGGGAGAAATCTCAAACCGGCAACGACAATGCACTACCTGAACTCCTCCGCGCTGGACGCCGGGCCGGTCACCACCACCGACCGGCTCGCCCTGACGCTGTTCTTTGCAGTCGTGCTGCACGCCATGATTATCCTCGGCATCACTTTCGGCATCCCTGACGACGAACCGCCGGAAAACACGCTGCCGACACTGGACATCACTGTCGCCAATCGGCGCACGCCCCCCCCGGAAGAGGCTGAGTACCTGGCCCAAACCAGCCAGGACGGGGGTGGCAATATCGCTGAAAAGGTGCGTCCGCAACAAGCGCTGCCGGAACTGGCGCCGGCACAAACAAAACCGCAGCAACCTGCACCCGCCCCCACCCAGGTGGTGACCGCGGAACGCTCCGAAACCCGTATCACCCAGGACAAAACGCAGGTCCCGGAAACCGATCCAGAGGACCTGTCGGCCAGCGAACTGATTGAACGCAGCCTGGAGATGGTCAACCTCAGCGAGCAGATCAGCGAATCGATGCAGGCCTATGCGCGACGTCCCCGCCAGGTCTTTGTGTCGGCGCGCACCCGCGAGTTCAAATACGCCAACTATATGACTGAATGGGTGCGCAAGGTGGAACGCGTGGGCAACCTGAACTACCCGGACGTCGCTCGCCGCGAGGGGCTGTCGGGCAAGCTGTTGCTGGATGTGGCGCTGAACCCGGACGGTACGGTACGCAATATCAGCGTGCTGCGCCCCTCCGGGCATGCCGTCATCGACGAGGCCGCCATCCGCATCGTGCATCTGGCCGCCCCCTTCCCGCCCTTCCCTGCTGACATACGCAAGGAGGCGGACGTCCTGCATGTCACCCGCACCTGGGAATTCTCCACTACCAATCGCCTGCAGAGCCGCTGAGCGCTGCCACGGCCCGGTGGCCACAAGACTTGCTGGCGACTGCCCCTGTGTCCGATACTAGGGTTATGGACACCTTTGATTCACTCAACAATCACTTCCTCATTGCAATGCCCGCATTGTCGGACCCCAATTTCCATCACACCGCCACCTATATCTGCGAACATAACGATGAGGGGGCCCTGGGTCTGATCATCAACCGGCCGACGGACCTGCGGCTCGGCGAGATCCTCGCGCACATGGGCATCGAAGCGACCACCGATGAAATTGCCGCACAGCCCGTCTACCTGGGCGGCCCGGTGCAGAATGATCGCGGCTTCGTGCTGCACCAGCCGGTAGGCAACTGGGAGGCGACGCTCAAGGTCACGCAGGACACCGCCATCACCTCGTCACGCGACATCCTCGATGCCATTGCCCGCGGGGAAGGTCCCGAGAAGATATTCATCACCCTGGGCTATGCCGGCTGGGGTGCTGGACAACTTGAGCATGAGCTTGCCGAAAACGCCTGGTTGAGCGGCCCCGCCGATTCCCGCATCGTGTTCGACACACCCTACGAACAACGCTGGGAAGCCGCCGCCGGCCTCATCGGCGTCGATCTCAAGCTGTTGTCCGGCGAGGCCGGGCATGCCTGAAAGTGTTTTATTTCCAGGCCAGCCGCCGGTTAAACTGCCGGCCGGATAGTCTTGCGGACCCTGCTCGGATTTGACTTCGGCCTGCAGCGAATCGGCGTCGCCGTTGGCCAGGAAATCACCGGGACCGCCACGGCGCTCAGGACGGTTACAGCAGTCGACGGCAAACCTGACTGGAAAACACTCTCCGAGCTGGTACAGACATGGCAACCCGATGCCCTGGTCGTCGGCCTGCCGCTGCACGCCGACGCCAGCGTAGCGGGCATCACACAGGCGGTGAAACGCTTTATACGGCAGCTCGAGGGGCGCTTCCATCTGCCGGTATACTGCATGGATGAAAGACTGAGTTCACAGGCGGCAAAGGATTTGCGCGGCCACCACCAGCAGGAGCTGGCCGGCAAGGGCCTCGATGCTGTCGCTGCGCGGATTATCCTGCAGGACTGGCTGGAAACACACAACGGGAACGCATGAACGAAATCGACAACATACCCGGAATGCTCGACAACATGGCGCATGAACTGGCGGAGCTGCTGAAAAAGGGCAACCGTGACAACCCGGCCATGGTCGGCATCCACACCGGCGGCGTGTGGGTCGCGGAGCAGCTGCACCGGAAACTCGGGTTAAGTGACCCCCTCGGCAGCCTGGATATCTCGTTCTACCGCGACGACTTCACCCGAATTGGCATGAATCCGGTAGTACGGCCTTCGCAGCTACCGTTCGGCATCGACGACCGCCACATCATCCTGGTTGACGACGTCCTGCATACCGGTCGCACCATTCGCGCGGCCATGAATGAACTGTTCGATTACGGTCGCCCGGCATCCATCCTGCTGGCCACACTGGTGGAACGTGACGGCCGGGAACTGCCGGTTCAGGCCAACGTGGTCGGCAGCCACATCCGGCTGAGCGCCACGCAACACATCAAGCTGCTGGGTCCCGACCCCCTAAGGCTGGAAATCAAGCAGGAATCATGAGCACTGCCAGCCTGCAACTCGACGCGCACGGACGACTGAAGCATTTCCTGTCCATCGAGGGACTCAATAACCAACTGCTTATCGATATCCTCGACACGGCGGAGTCATTTGCCGGGGTCACCGAACAAACCGTCAAGAAGGTGCCGCTGTTGCGTGGCAAGACCATCGTCAACCTGTTCTTCGAGGCCAGCACGCGCACCAGGACGACTTTCGAACTGGCCGCCAAGCGGCTGTCGGCCGATGTGCTGAACATCAATATCACCCAGTCCAGCGCCGTCAAGGGCGAGACCCTGCTGGACACGCTGCGCAACCTGGAGGCCATGCATGTCGACATGTTCGTGGTTCGCCATACCGACAGCGGTGCGGCCCACTTTATTGCCAACCACGCCGCGCCCCACGTCAGTGTCATCAATGCGGGTGACGGCCGGCATGCACACCCGACCCAGGCTCTGCTGGACATATTCACCATCCGCCGCGTCAAGGGACCGGACTTCGGCCGACTGCGTGTAGCCATTGTCGGGGATATCCTGCATTCGCGCGTGGCGCGCTCGCAGATTCATGCCCTGAACCTGCTCAATACCGGGGATATCCGGATTGTCGCACCCAAAACGCTGGTGCCCGCCTACGCGGAATCACTGGGAGTACATGTCTATCATGACCTGGAAGCCGGCATCGAGGCCGCGGATGTAATTATCATGCTGCGCCTGCAGCGCGAACGCATGCAGGGTGCGTTGCTGCCCAGCGAGCATGAATACTACGAACTGTTCGGAGTGACTGAAGAGAAACTCGCCGTTGCCAGCCCCGATGTCACCATTATGCATCCGGGACCCATCAACCGCGGGGTGGAAATGGACTCCGAGGTCGCCGACGGGTCACGCTCGGTCATCCTGGAACAGGTGACCCACGGCATTGCCGTGCGCATGGCGGTTATGTCCATGGCCATGCACCACCAGAAAAAAGTCACACAATAGACTCATGATGACAAGCAGCACACAGCATCCGGACCGTATCCGCATCAGTGGCGGTCGCGTCATCGACCCGGCCAATAACCTGGACGCCGTACTCGACGTGTTTGTGGCCGACGGCAACATCGCGGCTGTCGGGACGCCGCCGGATGGCTTTATTGCGGACCACGAAATCGATGCCAGCGGCCGCATCGTCTGCCCGGGACTGGTTGACCTGTGTGCCCGCACCCGCGAACCCGGACAGGAACACAAGGCGACCATTGCCTCGGAGTCGCTGGCCGCGGCCAGCGGCGGCATCACCACACTGTGCTGCCCTCCGGACACCTACCCCGTGGTCGAGACGCCGGCCGATATCGAACTCATCCGGCTGCGGGCCGAGGCCGCCGGCAAAGCCCGCGTCGTGACCCTGGGGGCGCTGACCCGGGGGCTGGACGGCGAGTATTTGAGCGAAATGGCGGCACTCAAGAAAGCAGGTTGTGTCGGCGTCAGCAATGCCCTGCGCCCGCTGGCCAACACCCAGGTGCTGCGGCGCGCGCTCGAATACGCCGCCACCTTCGACCTGACCGTATTCCTCTATGCCGATGACCACTGGCTGTCGGCCAATGGCTGCGCCCATGAGGGCAAGGTCGCCACGCGCATGGGCCTGCCGGGAATACCCCAGGCGGCCGAAACCGCAGCGATTGCTCGCGACCTGGCGCTGGTCGAACAGACCGGTGTACGGGCGCACTTCTGCCGGTTGAGCACGGCACGGGCCGCGCACATGGTGGCCCGCGCCCAGTTCGACGGCCTGCCGGTCACGGCGGATGTTGCCATCCCCTACCTGTACCTGACCGAGATCGATATCCGCGAGTTTGACAGCAACTGCCATGTCATCCCGCCCCTGCGCACCACCGAAGACCGCCAGCGGCTGCGCGATGCCGTGCAGCGCGGGATCTTCTCGGCCATTTGCTCGGACCATCAACCCCATGATCCGGACGCGAAACTCAGACCGTTCCCTTCAACCGAGCCCGGCATCTCGGGCCTCGACACCCTGCTGCCACTGGGGTTGCGGCTGGTCGATGAACAGGTCATGAAACTGGGCGAACTGATACACCGCCTGACGGCGGGACCTGCGCGCATCCTGGGGCTGCCCGGCGGGACCCTGGCGGTCGGCAGCGCAGCGGATATCTGTATCTTCGATCCTGAATTGACCTGGCTACTCGACCCATCGACCATCAAAAGCCATGGGCACAACACACCGTTCATGGGCTGGGAACTGAAAGGCCGCGCCACCCACACCCTGCTGGCTGGCCGGCTGGTCCACACGCTGTAAGCAGCTACTGCTGCAGAGATCCTGACACCACCCATGCCGGCACCCGCATACAAACCACACCGCAGCACGCTGTTTGTCGAGGATGCGCTGATACTCTCGCATGAACGCTACCCCGCAAACCAGTTCGTGCTGCGCGTTGCGGCACCGCAGTGCGCGGAACATGCCCTGCCCGGCAGCTTCGCGCACATCCAGTGCGCGGCCGCACTGCCAATGCGTCGGCCCCTGTCGATCATGCGCGTCGATGCCGATCAGGGTTGGGTTGAATTTCTCTACAAGGATGTCGGACTCGGCACCCACGCACTGGGGAGCCGTAAAGAGGGGGAAACCATCAACCTGATCGGCCCGATCGGTACGCCCTTCAGCACCGACCGGACACGGCCACGCACCCTGTTGCTTGGCGGTGGCGTGGGCATCCCGCCGATGGTGTTTCTCGCCGACCGGCTGCGCGCGGACACACACTGGCAACCGCTGGTGCTGATGGGCTCGGAAGTCCCATTCCCGTTTTCCGCACGGCCGTCACGGTTCCTGGTCCCGGGGATCCCGAAGGGTGTTATTGCGGCGATGCCACTGCTGGATGACTGGGGCGTCCCCAGCAGGCTGGCCAGCCTGCAGGGCTACCCCGGGTGCTTCGAGGGTTATATCACCGCTCTGGCACGCAGCTGGCTGGACTCGCTGAGCGCGGCGAAACGTGACGAGGTCAGCGTTTACGCCTGTGGGCCCCAGCCGATGCTGGTGGCCGCGGCACGTCTGGCAGGGGACTATGGTCTGCCCTGCCAGGTCTCACTGGAGGAATACATGGCCTGCGCGGTGGGCGGTTGTGCCGGCTGCACCGTCAGGCTGGTAACACCCGACGGCCCCGCCATGAAACGCGTGTGCGTGGACGGGCCCGTGTTCGATGCCACGCTGATCGACTGGTGAACATCCGCAGCCGCTAGTCTTCCTCGAGCAACGAGATGCCGTCCATCGCGGCGGCGTACTGATCGACATCCCCCTTGTCCAGCTTGACCATGAGGCGCACCTCGTTGGCCGAGTCGGCATAGTGCAGGGCATCGTCGTAGGTGATCTCGCCGGCCTTGTACAGCTCGAACAGCGCCTGGTCGAAGGTGATCATGCCCTGCTGGCGTGACTGCTTCATCAGCTCCTTGAGCTTGTGTATCTCACCCTTGAGGACCAGGTCACGCACCAGCGGTGTACCCAGCAGGATCTCCACACATACCCGGCGGCCCTTGCCATCGGCGCGCGGGATCAGCTGCTGCGCCAGGAACGCCTTCAGGTTCATCGACAGATCCATGAACAGCTGGGCCCGACGTTCCTCAGGGAAGAAGTTGACAATGCGGTCCATGGCCTGGTTGGCGTTATTGGCATGCAGGGTCGCCAGACACAGGTGCCCGGTCTCGGCAAAGGCAATGGCGTGGTTCATGGTTTCCCGATCACGGATCTCCCCGATCAGGATAACGTCCGGCGCCTGCCGCAGGGTGTTCTTCAGCGCCACCTCGTAAGACTCGGTATCGATGCTGACCTCACGCTGGGTGATAACGCAACCCTTGTGCTCGTGCACGAACTCGATCGGGTCCTCGATGGTGATGATATGGCCGGAACCTTGTTCATTGCGGTAGCCGATCATGGCGGCAAGCGAGGTGGACTTGCCGGTGCCGGTCGCGCCGATGAAGACGATCAGGCCACGCTTGGTCATCGACAGGTTCTTCAGGATCGGCGGCAGCTGCAGTTCCTCGATCGTGGGGATATAGGATTCGATGCGCCGCAACACGATGCCGACATGGTTCATTTGATAGAAGGCGCTGGCACGGAAACGGCCCACACCCTCCTCGTTGACCGCGAAGTTGCACTCGTGGGTCGCACTGAATTCCTCGCGCTGGGTCGGCGACATCATGTTGTACACCATCTCCGCAACTTCATCGGGAGTCAACGGATTCTGGGTGATCGGGCGGATACGCCCGTCCACCTTCATACTGGGCGGCAGACCCACGGTAATGAACAGGTCTGAGGCCTTTTTTTCCGCCGCCAGCTTCAATAATGAGGATACATCCATAGCTGTTACCTCTCTGATGAATTACTAGAACGTTTCCTTGTTGACTGCCTTGGCGCGTGCGTCCTGCTTACTGATCAGACCGCGCGCCAGCAGGTCCTGCAGGTACTGGTCCAGCGTGATCATGCCGGCGGCCTGGCCGGTCTGGATGGCGGAGTACATCTGCGCCACCTTGTCCTCGCGGATCAGGTTACGGATCGCCGGTGTACCGATCATGATCTCCCAGCCCGCGATACGGCCGCCGCCGATCTTCTTCATCAGGGTCTGGGCAATGACTGCGCGCAGCGATTCCGACAGCATGGAACGCACCATGGTCTTTTCCGCCGCGGGAAACACATCGATGACGCGGTCAATGGTCTTGGCCGCCGAGGTCGTATGCAGGGTGCCGAACACCAGGTGCCCGGTCTCGGCCGCGGTCAGCGCCAGGCGGATGGTCTCCAGGTCGCGCATTTCGCCGACCAGGATGATATCCGGGTCCTCTCGCAAGGCGGAGCGCAGCGCCTCGTTGAAGCCGAGTGTGTCGCGATGCACCTCGCGCTGGTTGACGAGGCACTTCTTGCTTTCGTGGACGAACTCGATCGGGTCTTCGATAGTCAGGATATGGGCGTAATTCTTTTCATTAACGTAGTCGATCATCGCCGCCAGCGTGGTCGACTTGCCCGAACCGGTCGGCCCGGTCACCAGCACCAGGCCACGCGGGTTGTCGGCAATTTTCTTGAAGCTCAAGGGGGTACCCAGGTCTTCAAGGGTCAGGATATCCGAGGGAATGGTACGGAAAACCGCACCGGCACCCCGATTGTGGTTGAAGGCGTTGACTCGAAACCGGGCAAGGTCGGGGATCTCGAAAGAGAAGTCCGTCTCCAGGAATTCCTCGTAGTCCTTGCGCTGCTTGTCGTTCATGATGTCGTAGACAAGCCCGTGCACTGTCTTGTGTTCCAGCGCCGGCACATTGATCTTGCGCATGTCGCCATCCACCCGGATCATCGGCGGCAGTCCGGCAGACAAATGCAGGTCTGACGCACCATTTTTGACACTGAAAGTAAGCAACTCAGCTATATCCATGCCTGCTCCCTTGGGTTTGTATGCTAGTCAATGGTTATCGACTGGACTTCCGGATACTTTATCACTGCCTGAAACCGGTAAATGCGAGACCGGACAGCCGGAACCGGACGCTGCGGGCACCCCTCCAGGGACATTGTTTGCGGTCACGCCCGGCTGCTGCAAGTCAATCACCCGAGTATGCCGAAATACAACGATATAGCAAGTCACAGCTGTGCCCGGGATATGTGTCACTGGCACCGTGGCCTGGCGCATGACGGCTTGTCCTGCGCCACTTCGATCATGTATTGTCAAAACCATGAGTAACACGAGACTCGCGTTTATCGGTGGCGGAAACATGGCACGCAGCCTGGTCGGCGGCCTGATCGCGGATGGCTGGAAACCCGAGTTGATCTGCGTTGCCGATCCCGATGCACAGCAGATGAAAAGACTGGCAGCCAAGTTCCCGATCGTTACCACGCAGGACAACCGGGTGGCGGTGGAACAGTCCGATGCCGTGGTGCTGGCGGTTAAACCACAAATCATCGCGCAGGTGGCCCGTGAACTGGCCCAGGTGGTCAGCAGGCAGCGGCCGCTCATCATCTCGATCGCCGCCGGCATTCGTGAAACCGCCTTGCGCAACTGGCTCGGCGAAGACACCGCCATCGTTCGCGCCATGCCGAATACACCGGCACTGGTACAGAGCGGTGCCACCGCCCTGTATGCCAACCCCCGGGTCAGCGATGACCAGCGCAACCTGGCCGAGTCCATCCTGCGCGCAGTCGGCCTGGCCCTCTGGGTCAAGGACGAGTCCCTGATGGATGCCGTTACGGCGCTCTCGGGCAGCGGGCCGGCCTACTTCTTCCTGTTCATGGAGGCCCTGCAATCCGCCGGAAAACAGCTTGGCCTGCCCGAGGAGACCGCGCGCCTGCTGACCCTGCAGACCGCCTTCGGCGCCTCCAAGATGGCGCTCGAGAGCAGCGATGATGCCGCCACCCTGCGGCGCCGGGTGACCTCTCCCGGCGGGACCACGGAACGCGCCATCGAGGTGCTGCAGCAACATGATTTCGAGACTATAGTGCGGCAGGCCGTGGAGGCCGCGGCCGAGCGCTCGCGGGAGCTTGCCAGCGAATTCGGCAAGGACTGATGCAGGGCAGCTACTTCACCAATCCGCTGGAATTTGTGATCAGCACGCTGTTCAGCCTGTATATCCTGGCCATCATGCTGCGCTTTCTGCTCGGTGCCTTCCGGGCCGATTTCTATAATCCCGCCAGCCAGTTCCTGGTCCGCATCACCAACCCACTGCTGGTGCCACTGCGCAAGGTCATCCCCAGTATCGGCAAATTCGATAGCGCCGCCCTACTGCTTATGCTGATCCTGCAGATCATCTCGCTGGTGCTGGTGCTGGCCCTGCGCGGTGGCGGCATCCCGGTGGGGGCAGTGCTGTTGTCCAGTATCGCGGAACTGGTCTCGCTGATGATCAATGTCTTTATCTTCGCCATCATCATCCAGGTCATCCTCAGCTGGGTAAACCCGGGCAGCTACAACCCGGTAAGCTCACTGCTTTACAGCCTGACCAGCCCGGTACTGCGGCCTATACAGCGGCTCATCCCCCCGATATCCGGCATTGACCTGTCACCTCTGGTTGCACTGCTCGGCCTGCAGGTCCTGAGGATGCTGGTACTGCCGCTACTGGCCTAGTCGTTCTCAGCCGGGTTGCCGGCAAGGCCCTGCAAATACTGCCTTGGCGTGATGATTGGGCTATAGTTAGTCTTAAGAAGCTATGACGGGAGGTAAGAATGAGTCTGAAAAAAATCTGCATGCCCTGGCTATTGGGACTGATGCTCGCTGTCATCTCACCGCTCGGCCAAGCGGAAAACTCGAAGGACTTTGGTGAGTATGTTGTCCATTACAATGCATTGTCCACTGACATGCTCCCGCCACAGGTGGCACGCGAATACCGCATCACGCGCAGCAAGAACCGCGGCATGATCAACATCACGGTACTGCGCAAAGTGCTGGGTAGCCCGGGGCAGCCGGTGCATGCCCATACCCAGGTGTCGGCCATGAACCTTGCCGGGCAGGGCCGCACGATTCACATGCGCGAGGTGCGCGAAGGCAATGCCATCTACTACATCGGTGAATTCAGGGTCACCAACGAGGAAACTCTGAAGTTCGATGTGCGCGTGCGGCCCCAGGGTACCCAGGAATATCTCCAGGCCGAGTTCAGCCAGGACTTCTATACCCAGTAGGCCCTGCGCGGTATCGTGCAATACGCCCGGTGCGCACGAGCCCGGGCGTTTTTGCATGCACCCTGGCATGCCTTCCACACACACAGCAGAACACATGCAGCGCACAAAAATCATAGCCAGTCCGCAATGAAGTCCGGCAAGCAGACACTGGGTAACTGGCTTGCCGCCGCCTCCGTCTACATGCAGCCACGCGTGGTCGGCATGATCTTCCTCGGCTTTGCCGCCGGGCTGCCTTTCCTGCTGGTATTCTCCACCCTCTCCGCCTGGCTGCGGGATGAGGGCATCGCACGCACCACCATCGGATTCTTCAGCTGGATCGGCATCACCTACTCCATCAAGTTCTTCTGGGCACCGGTGGTCGACCGGCTGCCCCTGCCGCTGCTGACCCGGTTGCTGGGTAAGCGCCGCTCCTGGCTGCTGCTCGCGCAGTTGACAATCGCCGTCGGGCTCGCGGGCATGGCCCTGACCGACCCGCATACCGATCTGACACGCATCGCCGGGTTCGCGCTGCTGGTTGCCTTCGGTTCTGCCACGCAGGACATCACCGTTGACGCCTATCGCATCGAGGCAGTCGACCAGCGGCTGCAGGGTGCCATGGCAGCCACCTATGTACTCGGCTACCGGATTGCACTGCTGGCCGCCGGAGCCGGCGCCTTCTACATCGCCGCGGCAGCTTCCTGGTCGATGGCCTACCTGGTCATGGCGGCGCTGATGGCTGTCGGTATCGCTACCACTCTGGTGATCCGCGAACCGGCACACCGTATTGACCAGCGCACCCTTGAACTGGAGGCGCGCCTGGAATCATGTGTCGGCGCAGGCACCAGGGACAGCGTCTATACGCGCCTCGCGGCCTGGTTCTCCGATGCGGTCATCAGTCCATTCGTGGATTTCTTCCAGCGCAACGGGGCACTGGCGATTGTCATCCTGCTGCTGGTCGGGTCCTACAAGCTCAGCGACATCACCATGGGTGTCATGGCGAACCCCTTCTATCTCGACCTGGGCTTCAGCAAGACCGATATCGCCAATGTCACCAAGCTGTTCGGTTTCTTTATGACCATCGCCGGCGCCGGACTGGGCGGCATCCTGGTGGTACGCTATGGCATCATGCGCCCGCTGCTCGCGGGGGCGATACTGATCGCGGCAACCAACCTGCTGTTCGTCTGGCTGGCCCTCAGCGAGCCGCACCTGACCACGCTGGCCATCGTCATCAGCGCAGACAACCTCAGCGGCGGACTGGCGACAGCGGCCTTCATCGCCTACCTGTCAAGCCTGACCAACACCGCCTACACCGCCACCCAGTACGCCCTGTTCAGCTCCCTGATGACGCTCCCGGCAAAGGCCATCGGCGGGTTTGCCGGCTGGATGGTGGACAGCGCCGGCTACGCCAGCTTCTTCCTGTATGCCGGCCTGCTCGGGGTACCGGCGATCCTGTTGGTCCTGTACCTGGCGCAGCGGGAGGAAACCGCAGATGCCGACCGGGCCTGAATGCGGCGGCCGTGGCTGAACGACCGGCCATCTAATTACATCTTATTGATTTTTAATATTTTATTCTCATTCTCGCACAGTGGGCGGGCACCTGGCCCATGCGTCTTATGGCACGATCGGCTCAAATCGACTAGCCTGAGACTGGAGGTTGAGAAAAAATGCAAGAAAAACGCTCCAAGGGACAGCGCCGCTGGGGTATTGCTGCCGAGTTTCCCATCATCGACAGTAACGGTATCGCGGTGGTCATTGACCGCCGCCGCATTCGGGACAGGCGCCTGGATAACATCCCCATGGCGGAACGCTTGATGCTGTTTGCCCAGATGTTGCCGCCTCACCCGGACCGCAAGTAATAGCTTCCCGCACCGGCCCGTGCTTGCGGCACCCGGCCTACAACGGGTAGTCGTAATCCATGATCAGCGGGGCATGATCGGAAAACCGCCTGGTCTTGTAGATGCGTGCCCCCTGTACCGCCTCATGCAGGCCGGGTGTGATCACCTGGTAGTCGATACGCCAGCCGACATTCTTGGCCCAGGCCTGGCCGCGGTTTGACCACCAGGTGTACTGGTCCGGGCCCTCGTTCACGGCACGAAAGGCATCGACATAGCCGGCCGGGCCGAACAACTCATTCATCCAGGCGCGCTCTTCAGGCAGAAAGCCTGAGTTTTTCTGGTTGCCGCGCCAGTTCTTCAGGTCGATCTCCTTGTGCGCGATGTTCCAGTCACCGCACAGGATGTAGTCGCGCCGCTTGCAGCGCAGCTGGTGCAGGTAAGGCATGAAGCGCTCGAGAAAATCGAATTTGACGTCCTGGCGTTCCTCACTGGAGGACCCGGATGGCAGATAGACCGATGCCACGCTCAAGGGGCCGAAGCGGGCCTCGATATAACGCCCCTCTGCATCCATGTCCGGCCAGCCCAGGCCGCTGATCACCGTGTCCGGTTTGCGCTTGCTGTAGATCGCGACGCCACTGTAGCCCTTCTTCTTGGCAGCGTTGAAACTCACATGCCAGCCACGCGGCCAGAACACCCTGTCATCCAGCTGGTGCACCTGGGCCCGGGTCTCCTGCAGGCACACGACGTCCGCCTGCTGGCGCACCATCCACTGGAAAAAACCCTTCCTGGCGGCGGCTCGAATACCGTTCACGTTGACCGTAATTATGCGCATGTTTTTCCCCGTACTGAATCCGCGTGTATGATAGCGACCCCGGCACGCAGTTACGATATCCAGCATCCCCAATGAAAGACTACCAGCACGAATTCATCGATTTCGCCATTGGCGCAGGCGTGTTGCGCTTTGGAGATTTCACCCTGAAGTCGGGACGCACCAGCCCCTATTTCTTCAATGCCGGGTTGTTCAACACCGGTGAACACCTGGCCCGTCTTGGCCGTTTCTACGCCCGGGCCATCGTCGACAGCGGGATCGGTTTCGATGTCCTGTTCGGCCCGGCCTATAAAGGCATCCCCCTCGCCGCCACGGCCGGGATTGCGCTGGCGGATCATCACGACATGAATGTGCCATGGTGCTTCAACCGCAAGGAGGCCAAGGACCATGGCGAGGGCGGCAACCTGGTCGGGGCCGGCCTGTCGGGACGGGTGCTGGTCATCGACGATGTCATCACCGCCGGCACCGCGATCCGCGAATCCGTGAACCTCATCGAGGCCGCCGGCGCCACACTGGCCGGCGTTGTGATCGCTCTCGACCGCCAGGAGCGCGGCCAGGGTGAGCGCTCGGCCATCCAGGAGGTGGAAGAAAGCTTCGGCATCCAGGTGATCTGCATCATCAGGCTGGAGCACCTGCTGGAATACCTGCTGGAGAAACCCGACCGCAGCGACGCGGTCGCGAAAATACAGGCCTATCGTGAGCAGTACGGCGTCTAGCCCGCATTATTAACCGGGCAACAGAGTCACATAAGATACTGAGTTATTGAACAGAGCGCAGATAAAGAATAAGACAGTGTGCCATCGGGCATTGCCTGGCCCGGCCGGAACAGCGTTTTTCCGGGCGGGATCCGTGGATGAACTGTCAGCCGACAATCAGCTTGAGGCCCACCAACAAGGTAATGATTTCGAAGGCCCGCTTGATCCAGCGGTTGCCGGACTTGATTGCCAGGTGCGCACCCAGGTAACCACCCAGCAGGGAACCCAGCAGCAGGGCCGGTAACCACGACCAGTGTATCTCGCCCAGGATGCCCAGGGTCAGGGCACCGGCCCCGTTCCAGAACATACCCACCAGTATCAATGTATAGGCAATGGCGCGGCGGTAATCGAGGCCGAACCAGCGCACCAGCCACAGGGTCACGAACAGGCCGGTGCCGGAGGTCAGCGAACCGTTCAGCGCACCGATGCCGAACAGGACCAGGCCCCCGATCAGGATCCCGCGCCGGTCGCGGTTGCGGGGCCTGACCGACTGACCCAGCCCCGGATTCAGCCAGGAATAGATACCCAGGCCCGCGGTCAGCAGGCCCAGCGCCACCTCGGCCGTCCGTTCCGGCACACTGAGGATGATGTTTGCACCCACTACCACGCCCGGCAGTCCGAAGCCAAGAATAGAGATCACCAGGCGGCGTTCCAGGGCCCCTTCTCTCAAGTGCCGGACCGTGGCGCCGATACCCAAGGCAACACTGGCCACTTTGTGGGTCGCCAGGGCGACCGCAAAAGGCAGGCCGAGGAAGATCAGGACCGGCAGCTGGATCAGACCCGCGCCGCCGCCGGAAAATGCCGAAAACAGATTGGCGACCAGGGACACCAGGAACAGGACCCCGTGTTCCAGACCGCTCAAGACCGGGAACCTGTCCTGACTGGTTCGGGTATATACTTCCTGCTCATGGTACAGCCGAGGATTGCTTGAAGAGGAATTGCCACAATATGAAATTTACCTTCCATGATATCCGTTACCTGGTATTTTTGCCGGTCTTTTTAGTCGCCACGGCCGTGTCCGCAGAACGCACCTTTAAATGGATCGATGAAGCGGGCAATATCCACTTTGGTGACCGGGTGCCGCCCCGCTATGCGAACAGGGAACGCGAGGAGATCAACGAACAGGGCCGCACCGTGAAGGTCCACGCGGCTGCCAAGACACCGGAGCAGAAGGCCGAGCTGAGACGCCTTGCTGAAATCGAAGCGGCGGAAAAGGAAAGGGCCAGAAAGCGGACGGTTCATGACCGCAGCCTGCTTGCGACCTACTCCAGCGAGGACGACATGCTGCTGGCAAGGGATGGCAAGATATCCAGCGTTGACGCGCTCATCCAGCTGACCAACAGCCGGATTGAGAGCTCCAGGAAACGTCTGCTGACCCTTGAAACAGAAGCCGCCGAGTTCGAGCGCAGCGGTAAACCCGTCCCGAAAATCTTGCAGAACCAGATTACAACTGCCCGTACCCAGACAAAGGAAAACGAGGCCTTCGTTATCGCCAAGGAACAGGAAAAACAGGCCATTATCGAGGATTTCAGCGCGGACATCGCGCGCTACCGCGAACTAAAAGGTCACTAACCCGAATGGCACTTACTTAAGGGGTGTCGTCTGTATAAATGTCCAATTCGCGGCTAGCAGGCCGGTGCCGAGTCAGGCACGAATCAGGGTGCCGACACCTTCATCGGTAAACAACTCAACCAGCACGGCATGCTCGACCCGCCCGTCAATGATATGGGCGGCATTGACGCCGCTGTGAACGGCGGATAATGCGCAATTGATCTTCGGCAGCATTCCACCGTGTACGGTGCCGTCGGCAATCAATTCATTAACATCGGTGGCGTTCAACCCGGTCAGCAGTTTGCCCGCCTTGTCCAGCAGGCCCGGTGTGTTGGTCAACAATATCAGCTTCTCGGCATCAAGCACCTCGGCCATGCGGCCAGCCACCAGATCGGCGTTGATATTGTAGGAATGACCATCTTCTCCCACGCCGATTGGAGCAATCACGGGAATAAAATCTCCACTGACCAGCATGTGCACGACACCGGCATCGATACTGGCCACCTCGCCGACATGTCCGATGTCGATAATCTCCGGTGCCTCGAGTTCCGGTGAATTTCGGGTGATGGTCATCTTGCGCGCCCGGATCAGATCACCGTCCTTACCGGTCAGTCCGACCGCACGCCCGCCATGACGGGTAATCAGGTTGACGATCTCCTTGTTGACCAGCCCACCCAGCACCATCTCGACCACGTCCATGGTCTCGCTGTCTGTGACCCGCATACCCTCTATAAACTGGCTTTCCTTGCCGATCCTTTCCAGCAGCTTGCCGATCTGCGGCCCGCCGCCATGCACCACCACCGGGTTGATGCCTACCAGCTTCATCAACACGATATCACGCGCGAAACCACTCTTCAGGTTCTCATCCACCATGGCATTGCCGCCGTACTTGATGACCACGGTCTTGCCGCGGAAGCGGCGGATATAGGGCATCGCCTCGGTCAGGACGTGCGCTACATTGAGTGCAGATTCGGTTGTCAGTGACATGGCTGTGTTATCGCGACTCAAAAAAGCTTTTGTTGGTCCGCCTGCCAGGCAGGCCCGGCATGACAGATATTACGCGGCAAACAAAGAAAGTTACAACGGCGGCCGTCAGAATGGCAATGACAACCCGGGATCGACCTGCAACAGCACGCGCCGGAATTCCTCCATGATGCGCGCCAGGGCCGCCTGGTCGTCTGCCTCGAAACGCAACACCAGAACCGGTGTGGTGTTCGATGCACGCACCAGGCCCCAGCCATCCTCGAAGTCGGCACGCAGACCATCGATGGTGGAAACCTGCGCATGCTCGAAGTGCGCACTGGCCAGCAGGCGCTCGATGAACCTGAATGGTTCGCCCTCCTGCATGGCGACATTGAGTTCGGGCGTGTTCACGCTGTCAGGCAGGCTGGCGAACACCTCGGTGACGGGGCGTGCATCCTTGCCCAGAAGCTCGAGCAGCCGCGCGGCGGCATACAAGCCGTCATCGAAACCGTACCAGCGTTCCTTGAAGAAGATATGGCCGCTCATCTCCCCGGCCAGCAGCGCGCCGGTCTCCTTCATCTTGGTCTTGATGAATGAATGGCCGGTCTTCCACATCAACGGCTCGCCGCCGTGCTGACGGATAATGCCGTCGAGGAAGCGCGAGCACTTCACGTCATAAATGATCAGACCACCGGGGTTCCGGTCCAGGATATCAGCAGCAAACAACATCAGCACCCGGTCTGCCCAGATGATGTTGCCCTCGGTGGTGATCACGCCGAGCCGGTCGCCGTCGCCATCGAAGGCCAGTCCGATATCGGCCTGGGTCTGCCGGACAGTGTCGATCAGGTCCTTGAGGTTCTCAAGCTTGCTCGGGTCCGGGTGATGGTTCGGAAAGTTGCCGTCGACCTCACAGAACAGCTCGGTGAGCTCGCAGCCGATCGCCTGCAGCAACTGCGGTGCGACGGCACCGGCCACACCGTTGCCACAGTCGATCACCACCTTGAGTGGCCGCTCCAGCTTTATATCGCTGCGGATACGCTCGATGTAATAGGGGATGATATCCATCTCCTCCACCCCACCCTGGCCGGATATGAAATTGCCGGCCTCGATACGTTCACGCAGTTGCTGGATGGAGTTGCCCGACAGGGTCTCGCCGTCGATCATGATTTTCAGGCCGTTGTAGTCCGGCGGATTGTGACTGCCGGTGACGACCACACCTGTCTGGGTGTCGAGATGGTTGGCGGCGAAGTACAGCACCGGGGTCGGCACCACACCGATATCCTTCACATCACAGCCTGTTTCCACAAGGCCGGCTATCAGGGCCTGCACGAGCACCGGACCGGACAAACGGCCGTCACGCCCGACCACGACGGTATTGCGTCCCCGCTGAATGGCCTCACTGCCAATGGCGCGGCCAATCTGCTTTACTGCTTGCTGCGTCAGGGTCTGGTTCACGACACCGCGTATGTCATAGGCACGAAATATTGATGCGTCCACTACAGTTTCTGTTTCGTCCTCCGAGTTAAATTCCAGCGGGCCTTCTTCCACAATCACATTGTCCCCGCGCAAGGCCTCAAATTCCGGCGAAAGCTCATACAAGCTGGTCTGTCGGCCGGTCTCTGCGGTCACAGGCTCCTCATCCACCTCATCCACAACAACCGCCTCCTCTACCTGTTGCTCACTGTATTCCACAGACTCATCACGGGCATGGGCAATACCATTACGGGCCTGGGCAGTACCGATAATGCGCGTCATGAACTCGATCGTTTCCTGCATCTCGTTCAGACCACAGGGATAGTCACGCCGGGACTGCCCGTCCCGGACATCCTTGGCGAGATTGACCAGGCTGATCTGGTCCTGGTTCAACGCCCCGGACAGGCGCTTGAACAGCATCAGCGTGATTGCGGCCATGACGACGGCCATCACGAGAAAGGCCGCAACCACCCACAGACTGATCCTGGCCAGAAAGGCCGCGCTGCTCTGGGCCGGCCAGTAGGCGACCTGCCAGCGACTGCCCTTGACATCGCTGACGGCGATCGGCTCCCCTTCCTTGTAGCGTGCATCACCCTGGTGGCTTACCGTTACCGGCGCGCCCTTGGCACCCGTCTGCTGCAATTCCATGTAGCCGCTCAACTGGCGCGCACCGCCCAGGACCCCGGCAAACACCTCGCTTGAAAGCGACAGCATGACCAGCCCGACCACCCCGTCACCGGCCGGGTCCGTTACCCGCCGGATGATATTGATGTGCGATTGGGGCGTATTCATCAAGTGAACCTCGGCCAGCGGCGGCTTTTCACTGCCCTCTGCCTCGCGCATCTGGGCCAGTCCGGCATAACTCAGGGGCGGTGTGGCATCCGGACTGATCTGGTCGATCCCGGGAGGCAGCAATTGCACATTGATGACGGCCGGGAATAGCGTGGCGAGCAACACCTCACGTTCCCTGATGGCTGACTCATCCCGAGCCATCAACAGACCGGCTATGGCGGGGTCCCTGGCCACCCGGTCGATGCTGGAGCTGTAGAAATCCACCAGCGTCTCGACGTGCGCGGCAAACTGTTCAGTCAACCTGCCACTGTCCTGGTCGATGGTCTGTGAGATATAGTTGGCCGAGAACTGGAAGATGAACAGGGTAAGCACCGCCAGCACCACCACGGCGGCAACCATGATCTGCAGCTTGACCCTGAACAGGCTGGCACGCCGCACCTTGACGGCCTGCCTGGCCGGCGCAGACCCATGCGCTGTCGCATCGGTCTTGCCCTGCTTGCGTTTGAAAAAACTGGGTAGTGTCAGTTTCATGGTGATTCCCGGGTATTCCTAGCGTGCTATCGACCGTACGGCGGGATTTATTGAGGAATCAGTGGCGCCCGGTATGGCCAAATCCACCTTCCCCGCGCTCCGAGGCGGTGAATTCCTCGACCACCTCGAAATCGGCATGCACCACGGGCACGATCACCATCTGCGCGATGCGTTCGCCGGGTTGCACCGTAAACGACTTCTTGCCACGGTTCCAGCATGAGACGAACACCTGCCCCTGATAATCCGAGTCGATCAGGCCCACCAGGTTGCCCAGCACAATCCCGTGCTTGTGCCCCAGCCCGGAACGCGGCAGCAGCATGGCCGCCAGCCCGGGCTCCTCGATATGGATGGCCATGCCGGTCGGAATCAACGCGGTATCACCCGGTACAAGCTCCAGTGGCGCCTCGACACAGGCACGCAGGTCCATACCGGCTGCACCGTCGGTGGCATAGTGCGGCAGCGGGAATTCATCACCCAGTCGCGGGTCCAGTAGCTTAAGCTGAATCTTGTGCATGCAGTGGTATCACTGTGTCCTTGTTGTATTTGGCCAGGTAGTGCTCCGCGAGCAGCGCAACCAGTTGCCGGGCCAGGCGGGTCTTGCGGGTACGCCCGAATTGCTGCTCGCCCCCGTCCCAGAAGACCTGCAGGGCATTGTCATCCACCTCGAAGCCCTGACCGGGACCAACGACGTTGGCGGCGATCATGTCCAGCGACTTGGCGCGCAGCTTGTTGCGTGCGTTCGCCTCCAGCGCGTCAGTCTCGGCGGCAAAGCCCAGCGTGAACGGCGGCTCCGGCAAGGCGGCGACGGCAGCCAGGATATCGGGGTTGGGTTCCAGCACCAGGGTCATCCCGGCGGCGGACTTCTTGATCTTCCGCCCGGCCACGCTCTGTGGCCGGTAATCCGCAACGGCGGCGGCGGCGATAAAGATATCCGTGTCCGCGATGTGTTCCATCACGGCGGCATACATCTGTTTAGCCGTCTCCACCTGGATGCCTTCCACCTGCTCCGGCAGCGCAAGTGCCACCGGCCCGGTGACCAGCGTGACCCGTGCCCCGGCCTCGGCGGCCGCGCGGGCAACGGCATAGCCCATCTTGCCCGAACTGCGGTTGCTGAGGTAGCGCACGGGGTCGATGGCCTCGCGCGTCGGCCCGGCGGTCACCAGCACCCGGCGACCGGCCAGGGCCCCCACCTGAAACAACCCGTCCAGCAGGCGGGCCAGTTCTTCGGGCTCGAGCATGCGGCCCGGACCGGTCTCTCCGCAGGCCTGGCTGCCCGTTGCGGGGCCCAGCACGTGCACCTGGCGCGTGCGCAAGGTCACCAGATTGTCCTGTGTGGCCGGCTGCTGCCACATGGCGCGGTTCATCGCCGGCGCCACGGCCAGCGGCGCCTCGCAGGCCAGGCAGACCGCCGCCAGCAGGTCATCGGCACGGCCCTGCACCAGCCGGGCAATGAAGTCCGCCGTGGCCGGCGCCACCAGCAAGGCATCTGCCCAGCGGGCCAACTCGATATGCCCCATGGCCGCCTCGGCCCGGGGATCCAGCAAGTCGCTGTGTACCGGCTGCCCGGACAACGCCTGCAGGGTCAGCGGGGTGATGAACTCCCGGGCAGCGGCTGTCATCACCACCCGCACTTCGGCGCCCTGCTCGCGCAGGCGCCGGACCAGTTCGGCACTCTTGTAGGCGGCAATCCCGCCGGTGACACCCAGCAGGATGTGTTTACCGGATAACGTATTCATTAGCCGGCAGTTTAACAGAAGACCCCGGGGAGCGGACATGGGCCTGTCGTCCCGGATAACGGATTGTTCCCACCGCAGAGACGCGGAGTGCGTGGAGTGCGTGGAGTGCGTGGAGTGCGTGGAGTGCGCGGAGTAATGACATAACGGCCCATGGGAAAGTCCTACAGCAGAAAGAGTCTGTTGCGGCTTTTGTTGTGTGCTGCCGCGGCGCTACGCTGTTTTCCC
>Ga0224512_10000261_pt1 | contig 56161 bp, 39 predicted proteins | sample SF_May12_sed_USG_4_FD_169103 | JGI IMG/M metagenome (GOLD analysis project Ga0224512, IMG submission 169103) | Sediment microbial communities from San Francisco Bay, California, United States - SF_May12_sed_USGS_13 | ecosystem: Environmental > Aquatic > Marine > Sediment | place: USA...
GCGCGCGAGGTGATCCGCCGCTTCTGCGCCGATGCGATTAATGGGTGGCCGGGTGAGGTGTGGGTCTTCAACGCCTCCAGGAACCTCTTGGAGCTGGTTACCAGGTGGGGTGACAGCGTCAAGGTCCCGGTGAAGACGATGGAGCCCATGGATTGCTGGGGGCTGCGGGGAGGTCGGACGCATGCATTCGACCCGACAACCTCCGGGCTGCCGTGCAAACATCACCATGTCCCGCCAACGCAATCGATGTGCATCCCGCTTAAGGGATCGAACGACGTAGTCGGGTTGCTGACGACGTGGCTGGCTTCACCGGACGATGCCGACCCGATGTGGCACTCCTACCTGCTGCGAATCGCCGCCATCGCTGAGGTCATGGCGGTGGGGCTGGCCAATCTCGATCTGCGGGAGTCGCTGCGATCCCAATCGATCCGCGATCCGCTGACGACCCTGTTCAATCGGCGATATCTGGAGGAGACGTTGGACCGGGAACTGGCGCGGGCCATACGGCACGAGTCCACCGTCGGGCTGATCATCCTCGATATCGACAACTTCAAGCGCTTCAACGATCGATTCGGCCACGGTGCTGGCGACACCGCTCTCATCCAGGTGGGCGCCTTGCTGAAGGAGATCACCCGGGCCGAGGACATTGTCTGCCGCTACGGCGGCGAGGAGTTCACGGTGATCCTGCCCGGCGCTCCGCTGGAGGCGACGATACGGCGAGCGAACGGCATCGTCGATGCGATCAGGGAGGTCGTCGTCCACTCGAACGACGGCAAGCCCCTGGGCTCGCTCACTGTGTCCATCGGCGTCTCCACATTTCCGGATCACGGCGAAACCCGCGAAGCCCTCGTCGAAGCAGCCGACAACGCCCTGTATGAGGCCAAGCACTCTGGGCGCGACGGCGTGCGCGTGGCCCCGGCAGACGGTTCTTCTCCTAGGACGCATGCGTCCAGCAGTGAGCGGCGCGAAACTGACCTTTCAAGATTGACTGAGCGATGAGGGCTCGCACGAAGCGCATGCAGCTGAGCTCTGAATTGATTGTACGTCTTCAAAGGATTCCGGACCGCAGGTCCTGAGCGAGAAATAGGGCTTCGCACACTATTGTGAATGATCATTTCTTACTGAGAATTTACAATCAAACTTAACATGAAGTCGCGCGATAGAAATGCCCTGGTTGGTGACCCACAACCCTGCTTCGTCTGAATCGACTTCGGGAGTTTTACGGGACCAGGTTATGCATCGTTATGCACAGTACTGCACATCGGCCGCTCTCGGCCATCCATGGCCTCCGCGGCATTAGTACATCCTGTACGTCACAACGAACGCCCCTTGGCGATTATTAGTTAAAATAAATACTTAGAATCGAGCAGTCGCACTCATAACGCCGGGGTCGGTGGTTAGCCGGGCAAAACCTGTGGTTTCGCCCGGCATAAATTCCGCCTCAGATCTTTCCTGCCATGCTTCGCGATGCCCGGAAAGATGGCGTCATTTAAAGTACACCCATCACCACCATTCTCCCAGGGTGTATTCCGGTCACATGGTTTGCACTCTTTTTCCAGGGCATCTGGGTTCTCCCCAAATGCTCAATTGTGTAAACCATGTGTCCGGAATAATCTGTAAGCTATCTGTCGATAAGCACACAGCCTGTTCAAGCGACGAACCTGCCAAGACCTCGCATCCACGAAAGCTATGACAATCATGGCCTTTGTGCGGCCGCGCTCGGCCGGGTTCGTGGCCAAGCGCTGTGCGCTAGCCGCTCGAAAGCAGCCGCACCCCTTGTGGCGCGGCGTTATGCGACTATCGACCCAAGGCAGTCATCCGCGAATTGCTGTTTTAGACCAAGTCTACCGTCTGCTGACCAGCCAAAGCAGGTGTTCGTCGCATCGCACTGCGCACGTGCAACTCCGCATTGCGGTCCGCACTGGGTCGGCGCATAAAGTTAGCTCCGGCCAGATTTCTGTGGCCGCTGAAAAGGAGTCGTAGTATGAGCATGCTGCAGTTGACTTATGATGGTCATCAGCACACTACGGCGCTGAAGGTACCGCTACAAAAAAGCGTCGCCGCATCGTTCATCACTGCTGGCATGTATCCGATGGGATTGATGGTCACCTCGATCATTTGGAGGCTATTTGAAGTGCCCATCGCTGCCACTGCGGGTGCGTGGCTGTATCAGGAGAGTAAAGGCAGTGCCGATTGAGTCCGCAACCGACAACGGACATTCGGGAATCCCTGATTCACAGGCGTGGCTAATCGCGTAATGTCGAACGCCTGATCGGGGAAAGAAGTCAGGCCGTGCCTGAGAAATTTATCGGTATGCTCGAAGAATTTGGAAATTCCGTTCCTAGCCGGTTGCTGACTGCCGTTAGCAGCCAACTCGATGTAATTTAACGTCTGGTTTGGCGCGGAAAGCGGAAGAGCTGGCGGCCGCGTTGCATTAGGCAGCCATCGACTCGTTTCGGCCGTTCGGTATTCCCTGATCTACACACGCTCGCGAATCCGCAATACTGAATAGCCGAGCCCGGTACGAATCGGATAATGGGTAGTACGTCCTTGGCGATGCGGGGCGGTTGCCGATCGTTCGGGGCGATGTTCGCTGTTGGCCTTGATGTATTTTGCAGCTCAAAAATGATTTAGAAGTGGCAGTTATGTATCGGCGCGGCTTTTATCTAATGACAGTTTCATTCTGTATGGCGATCTCTTGTCTCGTTGCTTCATGCACCTACATGCAAAACGCAGCCAAACAATCCAAATACGCGCGGATACAAGAGGTTAATCCGAGTCAGCGAAATCTAAAACATATGATCGATAGACAAACGTTCTTTGTCTATGGCCGGATTGTGGACGCAACGAATTCGTATTCCGGCCGGCCCATTGCAGTAGCGGCATTCTCGAATCTGTACGTAAGGAATGAACTCGTTGACGTCACGCATGTTGCGCACGCCGGTACGCAATACGGTTTGAATTTGCCTGATGGCGCATACGAATTGCTGGCATTCGCAGATCAGGATCAAAACGGGGCCTTGGATCAAACGGAGGTGGTTGGGCGGCGTCAGATTGGATTAGACGTTGAGAGTTACTCAGAGAAGGTAGCGGAGAATATTGATATCCGGTTGTCAGAGCAAGAATCGGTTGATTGGGCGATCAATATTCCGGTGCCGGAGATCGCGCATTCACAAGAGTCACTATTTTTTCCACAAGGGTCTATTAGGGACCTGAACGACCCGCTGTTTGACTCGGATATCGCAGCACTCGGCATGTATGAGCCTGCGGCGTTTCTGGAGAAAGCGCCCACAATGTTTTATGCACTGGAAGAGGAGTCATACAAGATTCCCGTAGTGTTTGTACATGGCATCGGAGGCAGTGCTCGAGAATTCGCGGAGATTGTCTCTGCGCTGGACCGGGAGCGCTATAAGCCGTGGTTCTTCTACTATCCCTCGGGCACTGATTTAGATCAATTGGCCGAGATTTTCTATGAAATCTTTCTTTCGGGCCACGCTGTATCTGGAAGCGTGAGACCGGTTATTGTCGTCGCCCACAGTATGGGTGGGCTGGTGGTGCGGGAGGCGCTGAACAAATATCGCGGTGACGAAAGCGAAAACCGGGTAGATCTATTCATTACGATCGCGAGTCCTCTCGGCGGCCATCCTGCCGCGGCGATGGGTGAAGAACGCGGGCCGTTCGTCGTGCCTTCCTGGCGCGATCTGAACCCGGACGGTTCGTTCATAAAGCGCCTGTTCCGCAAGCCACTGCCGTCACACGTCAGCCATCTCCTTGTGTATACATATGCAAATCCGGAGACACTGAAGCTCGGAGAGAACAGCGACGGCGTCGTGCCGCTGTCCAGTCAGTTGCATCCAATTGCGCAAAGCCAGGCAACCGAGCAATTCGGATTCAACAGCAGCCACACCGGCGTGCTGCAGGATCCGGATGCGATTCAGCATATTGTCCGATCTATTGGCCGGATCAAAAGTCCTTACCCGGAATCCCACATCAAGGCGGCCATGGCTGGCGGGTACGATGTTGTTTTGGATGAAAGTTATAGTGGCAAAGAAAAGTACTTTATTCGTACCAGAGGAAAGTACATGTCTTTGTTAGCGGATGGAACGTTGGATACGCTGGGCGATACGACCCTGGAGCATTTTGTAGATGTTGCGCAGGGCAGGGCCGAGGCTGCAACCGATGCTGAGACGGCCTGGCTTAAATTCAGTCGGGATTATCCGCACTATGCAGAATAATCTGAAATTGCTTTCGGCGTCCGCAATGCTGTCGCCAACACTCTAAGATATTTTTGCGACGACTAAATGCATAAGAGATGAGGAGAATGAGATAGTGAGCACGGTTGCATTGAGGCCGCCCGAGCCTGCGATCAAAAGAGTGCAGGTCCTTTCCACCGGTTCTGGCGAACAGCACAAAGAGCATCGTTTTGGTAGTCGGCTGCCGAAAACGTGGTGGGCGTTGACGTCCAGAAGCTGGATAGAAATTCCGATCCACGTGTTTATCGTCAAGCATCGTGACGGTTTGGTGTTGTTCGACGCGGGACTCGATCCCGCCATCGTGTCAGACCCGTCCTATGTCGCGAGCCCGATCGGTCGATTCTTTATGAAACGCGTGTTTCGGCTTCACATCGGCCCCGACGACACCGTCGCCACCAAACTCGGGCCGTTGGGATTTGCCGCTGCCGACGTTCGCAAAGTCATAGTCTCCCACCTGCACTTCGACCATATCGGGTGTATTAGAGAAATGCCGCAGGCTGAATTGATGGTGAGTCGAGACGAGTGGCGGCAACTTTCGGAGCCGCATCCGGACCGCGATTTCATTCTGCGTGAACACATTGAATTGCCGGGAGCGAAGTGGCGGCCGATCGATTTCGCCGAAACAGACGATCCATTGTTCGCGCCATTCGGTGGTTGTTACGACGTCATGGGCGATGGCTCAATGGTTTTGCTCCCAACGCCTGGGCATACGGTCGGATCGCTGTCCATGCTGGTGCGAAGGGACGGATATCCGCCGCTTCTTTTGGTCGGTGATCTCACCTATGACGTGCACTCGTTGATGCAGGACCGACTTCCCGGTGTCTACGCCGACAAAGCCGAGCTGCGATCGTCTTTTGCCAAGGTCCGCGGACTGAAGGGCCAGTTGCCCGATCTGGTCATCCTGGGGAGTCACGACCCGTTGGCGGTGAGCACATTGGCATCGGCTGTGCATTCGCCGACGGGGGAGATCAATGTCACCGGATAATCATTACGACGCCATCGTCATTGGATCAGGCCTCGGTGGTTTGACGGCCGGTGCGCTGTTTGCACACGCCGGACAAAGAGTCCTGGTCCTCGAAAGAAACGAATCGTTTGGTGGTGCAGCGACGACCTATCACAAGGGCGCGATGACCATAGAGGCTTCGCTGCACGAGACGACCGATCCGAGAACGACTCCCGATCCCAAGGGCGAGATATTTGCGGCACTCGACTTATACGAGGATATCGAGTTCGTCCCGGTCAACGATTTCTACGAGGTGCGCTGCCCGCTCGTCGGGGCACCACTGACCATTCCCCACGGCATTGATGCCTTAGGCGACCGTCTGATCGAGCGCTTTCCGCGGGACGCGGATAATATTCGCCGCTTCTTGGCACAGGTTGGCTCGATTCAATCGGCGATGCGGATCTTCATGGAAAAGCATGGTGGCTTGTGGTGGTTGGCGCATGGCGCCGAATTGCCGTTTCGGCTCTGGCCGATACTGCGCGACCTGCGCTCGAGCGTGTCCGAAGTCATGCAGCGCTATTTTGGTGACAATGAAGCCATCAAGATCGCATTGGCCGCAAACCTTCACTATTACGCCGACGATCCGGACCAGATGTGGTGGCTTTTTTATGCCGTTGCTCAAGGGGGGTTCATCCACGGCGGTGGCCACTATCTCAAAGGCGGATCTCAGGTATTAAGCGACCGGCTCTTAGATCGTATTCGCGCTAAGCGCGGTGAAGCACTTGCAGGGCAGTCCGCAGTTGAGATTTTGCTCGGCATGGATGGAAAAGTGTCTGGCGTTCGATATCGGCCGCGGGGTGGCGGCGCTGATAGCGTAGCGCATGCACCCATCGTATTTGCCAATGCATCGCCGCACGCGGTGGAATCTATGCTGCCCGAAACCGAGCGTGATAAATTCATGGCACCGTACCGCGACAAGCCCGTGTCGATATCGTTGTTTTCGATAACTCTTGGACTGACCCGGCGTCCGGCGGAACTGGGATTTACCGCGTATTCGACCGAACTCATTCCAAACTGGCTGGAGCGACTCAGCGATTTGAAGCGGTGCGGGGCGCTGCTCGACGACATGCCCGGTGACCAGTTGCCGCCATTGGGAGTGGTCGACTACAGCCGCATTGACAGCGGCCTCACCAATGGTGAGCTTTTTCCCGTCAACGTGGTCGGTGTCGACGAGCTCTCGAACTGGGAAGGGCTGAATGACGACGACTATCAAACAAAGAAAAATGCCTGGCTCGACGCCGTGATCCAGCGTTTGGAAGACGAGTGGCCGGGTTTTGCTCTGGCAGTGGCTCAACGAGAATTCGCCACGGCCCGGACCATGCACGAATATCTGAACACACCCGGTGGTGCGGTGTATGGATTTGCCCCGAACGTTCCAGAATCGATGTTTTTGTCGGGACCACCGCGAACACCGAAGACAACGATCGCAGGATTGTGGCTGGCATCATCTTACGGCGGTGCTGGTGGATTCACCGGTGCGATATGTACCGGCGGCGCGGCGGCGAAGGCCGCGCTTCATGAATTGCCATGAAGATGAATGCAGGCAGCCACGGGTTTACGGGAAATAAACCGCCCCCAAGACTGGATTGGCATACGACGTAGACTTCGGATTTGAAAGCGGTTGTTAACACACATTACGGGTCGCCGGATGTCCTGGAGATCCGGCAGGTGCCGGAACCGAAACCTGGCGACGTCTTGATCAGGGTGCGCAGCACGACAGTAAGTCGAACCGATTGCGGCATGCTCCGCGCCCGGCCCTTTTTCATGCGGTTGTCAACTGGGCTCAGATCGCCGAAACGCGCAATTCTCGGCATGGATTTCGCCGGGGCATTTTTTTTAAGGAGTCGGACTCGTCAGGGACGTCGGCATGTTGCGTGACTGACGTCTGCGGAATTCGTCTAGTCGTCGTCTTCGACGATGATCAATACGGATGAATTCTCGAACCGTAATTCCTGCTCCGGAACTTCGAGGCGCAACCCGAAATCCTCGGTATATTCGCCGATCGCATCCGCGATCAGCGGGATGAACACGATTTCTTCGCGGTTACCGGGCGCGAATTCCAGTCGATCGCGTGGGGGCGCCAGGAAATCTTTGCCCGCGGTTGCCGAACCAGAATCAGCGACGATTCGAACCGGCAGTTCTGTGGTCAGGTCTGCCGGTGCTCGGACGATCAGGCGCACGAAGCCGTCGCCCTCGCTGACCTCGACACGTTGGCGCGCGAATCCGGCCGGACCGATCGGCGCGGCGGGCTCAAGGGCCGCCGGATCCGGCGGCAGGGCCGCTTCCGCGGCAATAGTCGCTTCAATCGCGGGCGCCGGTTCGGTCTCCGTCATCGTTGCCGGCGTGTCGGCGGTCGCGGTATCGATCGGCTCCTCGATCGTTGGTTCGGCTAGTTGGACCGGCGCTATAAGTTCGTCGACAGGCACGGCCTCCGGAATCGGGCGGTCACCCGTGCGCCGGACGTCGGTTTCGGGTGGCGCGAGAGTGCGGGGCGCGACGACCGGATTGCCGTCGGGCTCGGCCACATCGCGCCGCGTCGCGATGCTCGTTTCAGGATCCGAGCCCCGACCATCCATGGTGAACTGTGCCGCGGCGCCGATGATTACGCCGACAAGCAACGCGAGTATCGCGGGCCCCACCCACGCGCTTCTACTCGTGCTGGTCTCTTCCTGACGGAAAATCTGCAGCAGGCTGTCGACGTCTCGCAACCGGTTTTGTCGTCTGAAGGCCAGTCCCTGCCGAAGGACGCGCCACTGATCGTGCGTCAAAGCGTCGGGCTTACCTGGTTCGCGCTCAGCGGCTTCCGCCTGCAGCGCCGTCGACCGACCGTACGGGCGAAATCCTGCGACCATCCGGTATAACGTGCACGCCAGCGCATACACGTCATCCTGTAGGCAGGGCTCGCTGCCTTCGAGTAACTCACAACTCGCGTACCCAGGGGTCAATGCGTAAGCCTCGCCGGTGGCGGTCTTCGTCTTCACCGCACGGCCCCGCACGGTGCCAAAGTCGATAACCTTGACGGCCTGATCCCGGCACATATAGATATTCTGCGGTTTGATGTCGCCGTGCACGAGACCGTGGGCATGCGCATGAGACAGTCCGGCGACGACCCCGGAGATGATTCTTTCGGTCTCGCCCAGATCCATCGCGTGAGGCCGCGTCCTGTCCAGCAGCGACGCGAGGGTATCACCCTCGAGCCATTCCATCGTAATGAAGTCGGTCGTGCCGGCCCGATCGAAATCGAACACATTGATAATATTCGGATGGCTCAGTCGCTGGACTTGAAAGGCTTCCTGCTGCAACCGCGCGAGCGCGTCGGCATCGGCTCGCAGCTCCGGATTCAGCATCTTTACGGCCAACGCGGCCGTTGTGCCGGCCAGTCGCTTGAGCAGGTCGGACGCGCGAAACACCTTCCCCATCGGCCCGTCGGATACGAGTTCTTCGAGCTGATACCTGTTGTCCAGAACCGCACCGAGCCCGGGTTCGGGCGACGGGATAGTCTTCGGCACATCAACCGGGGCCACCCGCGCGTCCGTCGGGGTTTCCTCGGTTGTGATTCGATGTACGTCCGCCAGCAGCACCGCGTGGTCGGCGGGCGTCAGCCGGCGGCTGTTGCGCGCCCTCTCCAGGGCCAGCTCGATCGGCGTCGCCGGTTCCAGGCTGACGCTGAGGCTGCGGTCGATTTCCCGGCGAACTGCCGCCAGGTCGCGGCGGCCGCACAGATAAGATTCAAGGGCGGTCAGGAATGTTTCCGGCGCACGCGCGCCCCCGGACGATTGGGTTGTCCGGATTACGGCAGATGATGCGGTCGAAGTCCTGGCGGCGGCGGAGCCGGTGCTTTTCACGGGCATATGTCCCTGTTGAATTGCGCCCGAAATACAATGGCACATTATAGCATCGGGCCGGCCGATGACCCGACCTGAATTCAGCCCGATTCCGGTTCCGGCGGCCATATGGTTGTTCGTGTCCGCGCTGGACCTGCTGAGCTGTGCGAAGCCACGGCCTAGTTGAAGAATTGTGGCGGCGCGCTGCCGCAAATTTCTAGAGATCGACGCGCCTGATATCGAGGTCGTCCAGTGCCCTGCGAATGCGCGCCGCTTTCTGCTTGAAGCTCAGATCGTCCGGTAACGTCACCATCTGGTTGTATTCTTCTATCATGTCGTACAGATTCAGAACCAAGCGGTCGTCCTTGTCGAAGATCAGCAGGCCGGGCGTCGCATCAACGCCGTACGCCTTCGCGAATTCGCCGCCGTCGGGATGCCCAAAGGTGTGTTTCAGGTCGTGGACTCGGACGTTTGGCAGTCCGCCGTTGATCCTTGCTCGTTTCCATGCGCTGTTACCGATCTTTCGGACGGGACCGTTCATATACATAAATACCCACTCGGGGTGATCGCTCCTGACAGAGTTGATTACAGACATGGCAATCGAGTTGCAGACAACCAGGCGATCCAGCTTGTTCTTGACGAAACCAGCCGGAATCACAAACGCTTTATGGTCTTTCATTTCCCACGCCTGACTTCGTCGAATATTGAAATCGATCAGTTATTCTTCTTATCCTTCTTATCCTTCTTATCCTTCTTATCCTTCTTAAGTTCGTTGCTAGCCAGATACTCTAGTCAAAACCGTTATCGGTGATTCTATGACAGCCGGAACCACCTCCGCTGCAATCTTTGTTTTGTTCGACAGTGCCGTTTTCCCCGCCAATGTGCTTGTCTTTGCGTCTGAAATCATTTTCATGACAGGCCGCGCAGTCGGGTGCGTATTGAGGCCAGGGGTATACGAACGTGCTGTTGATGCTAATGCCGTGACAGCCGCTGCACCCCGGATCGTTTCTGTGGTCGCCTGGGTAGTTACCCTGGGGGTCATGGCTGAAGCTGGTTGGTGCCCAGCCCGTTGTCACATGACACCCGTCGCACTGTACATCCGTGGATAAATGACCTGATGGCTTGAAGGTTGCTCCGCCGCCAGGGCTGTGACAGTCGTCGCATCTGCCGATGGTAGTTTCATCGTGAACCCAGGTGCCGCCAAGGAAGGTCGCCGTGGTATGACAGAAGTAGCAATCCAGGGCGGTGTCAATGTGGTCGGCATCCATGCCGATCGCCGTCATACCATCATGACAGGAAGCACAATTGTCCACGATGCCGGTATGGTCAAAGGTTGCGGGAACGAAGCCAACGGTATTGTGACAGACGCCGCAGTCCTGATTGGTAGCCAGATGATCGTTGGATTTGGGCGTCGCGAACCCGGCGTCGTGACACGATGCGCAGTTGTCCACGATGCCGGCATGATCAAACGCTGCGGGAAAAAAGCCGGTCGTTTGGTGGCAGTCGGCACAATCACCGTTGGTTGGTACATGGTTGTTGGCTTTTCCTGCAGCAGTAATGCCGTTATGACATGACGCACAGTTATCCACGATGCCCTGGTGATCAAAGTGTGCGCCGGCAAAGGACGCAGGGGTGTGGCACAGCGAACAGTCTTCGGTGGTCGGAATATGGGGCGGGTCGATCTTGGCATCCTTGCCGGTTGCATCGATACCATTGTGGCACGACTCACAGTTATCGACGATGCCGACGTGATTAAACACCGCCGGCGCAAAGGTACCGCCGGGCACGTGACAGACATCGCAATCCTCGTTGGTTACGACGTGATTGGTCTTGGCATCCTTGCCGGTTGCATCGGTACCGTTGTGGCAGGAATCACACCTGCTATTGACTACCTGGGGGCTGGCGTGGTCGACGAACGCGTCGGCAAAACCAGTCGTGTTGTGGCAAACGGAGCAATCTCCGTTGGTGTTTTGATGAACTGATGTATTGGGCTGCCCTCTGGCGCCGAGAGCAGCAAAATTGGCGCTGCCATCATGGCAGGAGGCGCAATTGTCGGCGATACCCACGTGGTCAAAAACCGAGGGAGCGAACGCGGCAGTCGTGTGGCAAAGGTGACAATCCTGGTTCGTCGGCAAATGGTCTGCCCCTTGCACAACATTAGGATTGGCCGGGAAGATTTGACTTATATGACAACCTTCACACCCGCGGGTAATGTCCTGGTGAAGCGTGATAAGAAACGTTGACGAGGCAAAAACATTCGTGGAGTCGTGGCAGACACTGCAATCATCCTGAGTCGGGATGTGATTTACTTTCTTGGGCGTTGCTATACCCGTGGCATGGCAGGATGCACAATTGTTCGGATCTATACCCAGGTGGCTAAAAGTTATGCCCGCAAAGCTCAAAAAGTTGTTGATATCGTGACAGGAAGAGCAATCCAGTAATGTCGGTACATGACCGGCAGACAATCCGATACTGATCTCGCCGTCATGGCAACCCCCGCAGTTGTTGGTATCGATACCCACGTGATTAAACGTCGCACCCGCAAAATCTGTGGTGTCATGGCACACGGAACAATCCTCGGTGGTCGGTAAGTGGTTGATGAGCTTGCCAACGCTGATCACATTGTCGTGGCACGACTCACAGTTATCGATCACACCGAAATGATCGTAGCTGCCCGTGATAAAGGTGCCCGGGGTGTGACAAACACTGCAGTCCTCGACGGTGGGCATGTGATTGACCGATTTACCGCTCGCCGTCACACCATGACAGGAGGCGCAATCGTCCACGATGCCGGTGTGATCGACGAATGCACCAGCGAAACTATCGGTGTTATGGCAGGCTCCACAGTCCTCGATAGTTGCCGGGTGCGTGGGCACAGCGGACGACTTACCGGGCGCATTGATACTGTTGTTATTGTTGTGGCATGACTCGCACGGTTGTACCGTTGGATCAATGCGGTGATTGAAGACGCCATCAAGACTGAAGGTGGCGATGCTATGACACTCTGCGCAATCGACGAATGTTCCGGGATGGCCGCTGGTTTGCCCGATCGCGGTAACCCCATGGCAGGAATCGCATCGGTTACCCACAACCTCAGGGCCGTTGTGGTCGGGGAAGGCGCCCTGAAAGCTTTCAGTCGTATGGCAGAAACCGCATTCGGCGTTGGTGTCCGGGTGGGCTGGGGTGGGCGTCTTACCTTTGGCCACTGTACCGTTGTGGCAACCTGTGCATGACCGCTGAATACCCGAATGATCAAAACTACCGTCCGGTTCCAGTTCCAGGAAATGGGTGGTGTTGTGGCAGTCGTTGCATTCAGCGTCCGTCGGCGTATGAAACTCGGACTTACCGATGGCCGATACGCCGTTGTGGCATTCGCTGCAATTTCCATATACTTCCAGATGATCAACAAAGTGGATATTGGCAAATCCTGCTGGTGTCGCTGTATGACAGGTCGCGCACCTGTTACTGGTAGCGACGTGATTCAGCGATTTACCCGGAATCGTACTAAACTCGTCGTTATGACAGTTCACGCAGTCCGATGACAACCCTTGATGAAAAACCCCTGGTTCGGGTGGAACAGTAGCCACGACAAGTTCAATAGCGCGCGGACTGGAAGAAACACCTTCGGCGCTGACCACAAGTTGTGCCACATAGGATCCGCTGGCATCGGCGATGAAACTGGGATTCGCCGTTGTGGCGCCCTGCAGTACGGTATTACTGGCATCGGGTTTAGAGGAGAAGGACCATTGAAAGCTCAACGATTCCGTTGATGAGGTAAACGATCTACTGCCGTCCAGGGTAGCTGTCTCGCCAACCCGCACTATAACGATAGGCCCTGTTCTGGCGACAACACTAGCCAGTCCATCGCCTGCTGGCGTTTGTGCCTGATCGCCATCGCCTACAGGCGTTTGCGCCTGATCGCCGTCGCCTGCAGGCGTTTGCGCCTGTTCGGGTGCACTTTCATTTTGGCTGTCTGTGCACCCAGCGGCGAAAACAGCAAGCGTGAATGCAAATAAGCTGCCGATCAGCTTTTTAGACAACCATTGTTTCAGCATGGTCAGCGTCGCAATTCTACGTCGTCGTTTCTGCTTGTAGTTCTTATTTGCGTGAAGTTACTCTGTTGGTCTCCAAACGCGTTGCCGATCAACTTCAAGGCATCCGGGTCGTCCCATTTTCTGGCGCCAAAGACTTTTTCGATGACGCGGCCGTCGGCATCGACGAGCACCGTAAGAGGTACGCGGGAGGCCCCGAGCATATTTTCGATGCGTAGCCTGGAGTCGATGAAATGGGTGATGGTCGCATTTGATGCTTTTAGTACGGCTTTGGCTTGTTCGGAATGGTCGTCTATGGAGACGCCTATTACGGTGAAATATCCCGGCTCGTGCAGCCACGCGAGCCTTTCCAAGGACGCCATTTCAGCTCTGCAGGGACCGCACCAACTAGCCCAGACATTGATGATCAGCGGCCGTCCACGAAACTCCGACAGCTTTTTGGGCGGCCCGTTCAGGCCCCGCATTGCTACCGGCGGAAGAGTTTCTCCAATCTTGATTTCGCCCGGCGTCTCCGCGAACACATCAGTTAGAACGGGACAGAGACAAAGAAACAGCGCCAACAACATCAGTCGCATCATAAATTAAAAATGCGCGTTTCTGCCGCGAGATACAATATACCTAGTGTGACTTGAGTCACAGTTCAGCACCTTGTCATATTGTCGTGGAACCAGGCAAACGGGCAGGCGCAGCAAGGTCACCGTACTGTTGGCCCAAAGGAAATGCCCAGTTTCTAATGGGCAAGTTCGGGATGGATATGCGCCGCTTAGTGGCTCATCAACCCTTTCCGTCTGAATCAAATTCGGGAGTTCTTCGGGACCTGGTCGTGCATCATTATGCACGGTCCTGCACTTGGGCCGCTCTCGGCCATCCATGGCCTCCGCGGCATTAGTACATCCTGTACGTCACAACGGACGCCCTTTGGCAGTTATCAATTAAAACAAAAATTTACAACTGGGCAGTCGCTCTAATAACGCCGGGGTCGGACGGACGAGCAGCTGAGCGCTGGCCGCTTCCAGCCCTAATTCTGTTGAAAAACTCGAGCGCAGCATCACCAATGCTGCCTCCGAAAGAAGAAGTGGTGTTTTTTGAATCCATAAGTAAGCGCAGTTCTGCAGCTGATTCTCTCCGAAATGGCTTCTGTCGTGCTGGGCCGAACTGAGGCGCAGTTCACAGATTGAGCTTCTGAATTCCTCAACACTAGCCCATCTCTGCAATATTGCCGCGACTGTGGGCATACGGCGGTTGCATTTGGGTTATCTGTCACAGAAAAGGATTTATGCGATGTCGATTCTTATCCGCACATTGCTGCTGGCGCTCGTCTGGGGGGTTACGACCACGAGCAGTGCTCAGGAAATTTCGGCCGAAGATATGCGAAGCCTGGACGGGCAAGTCCAGGAAATTAAGACTGACGTTTTAAGCATCGCATCGGAACTCGACAATCTTGAAGAAAGGTTGCTGTTCCCTTCAAACACTCAAGTCGCGGTTTTCGTATCGATGGAGCCGGACGAAACATTTCGACTCGACGCGCTGCAAATCGCGATAAACGGCGAACTGGCCACGCATCACATCTATAGCTTCAATGAGCTCGAAGCGCTGCAGAAAGGCGGGGTGCAACGCATTTACACGGGCAACGTGGCCACGGGTGAGCACGAGCTCAGTGTCACCATGATGGGCAAGTTGAAGAATGGCAAAGATTACAATCATTCTGACAGTTTCGCATTTGCCAAAGGTGTGAAGCCCAAGGCGCTGGGAATTACGCTGGCCGGTCCCGGGTTGGGTAAGAGCGGAATTCAAATCGGAGACTGGTAGACCATGCGTCGAGCACCGTTCTCGGTGATCGGGCTCCTGCTGCTCGCCTGTCTGGCAACGAGTCCGAGCCATAGCAGCGAGCTGAATGATCTGCATTTCGGCGAGGCGCTCTATTACGCTCATCAGGGGCATTTCTTCGAGGCGCTGGAGCGGCTCGACAGTGAAGTCAGGCAGCATTACGAGATTGACGAGCCGGAACTCGACACGCTGTATGCGCACATAAATGACGCCGAATTTTCGCTCGGCGATTTCGAGCTGCGCTACCGGATGCATCATCGCGCCGGCCGCGCGATCAGGGCGGTACTCGAGGGCGACGTCGACGAAGTCATACGCAATGATGCGGCCTATCGGCTTGGCCGGATTCATTTTCAGAAGAATCAATTGGCGGATGCAATGCGCGCACTCGAGCGCATCGACGGCAAAGTCCCCGCATCCATTAGCGACGACATCGAATTCCTGCGGGCGAATATTTACCTGGCCGAGGGTCAGCCGGCAAAATCAATGGACTTGTTCAAGCGGCTGCAGAACACTGATGAATTCGGTGCGTTTGCCGCTTACAACCTTGGCATCGCTTATCTGCAGGACGGGCAACGCCAGGCGGCGGTGACTCAACTAGATCGCGCCGGCCAGACTGTCGCCGACGATGCTGCTGAACTCGCAATCCGGGACAAGTCCAACCTGGTGCTCGGCACGTTATTGGCGGAAGCCGGCGACTACGATCGGGCGGTGCCGTTCCTGAATCGCGTTCGCCTGGATGGGCCGTTTTCAAATCAGGCGTTGCTCAGTGCCGGCTGGGCCAACATGTCCAGCGAGGATTTCGAACGCGCCGTCGTGCCGTGGAAAATCCTCGCCGAACGCGAGGTAACCGATAGCGCAACTCAGGAAGCCATGCTGGCGCTGCCGTATGCCTACGGGAAACTTAATGTACATGGCCGTGCGGCGAGCTTCTACGGCCGGGCGCTGGATTCATTCGGTGTCGAGGTCGACAAACTCAACGCGTCCATCGACAGCATCAGGGAAGGCAAGTTTCTGGCGGCATTGGTTCGCGAGGAGATCCGCAACGACAAGGATTGGGTTATCCGGCTGCGTGCATTGCCCGAGACACCCGAGACTTATTACCTGATGCAATTGCTCGCCACGCACGATTTTCAGACCGGCCTGCAAAACTACCTGGACCTCGCCGACATGCGCGGAAAACTTCTTGCCTGGCAGGCCAGTTTCGATGCCTTCGATGACATGGTCGATATCCGCTATGACCATTACCAGCCTTTGTTGCCCGGTATCGACCAGGAATTCCGGGAACTCGATTCGAGAATGCGGCTGCGCATCGAGCAGCACGAAATGCTGGTCAAGCGCCGCGACGCAATGCTGACGATGCCGCAGCCCGAGTTTCTGGCCACCCGCGACGAGCAGGCGCTGCTTGCGCGGCTCGAAAATGTCGAGCGTCTGTTAACGGGACAAGAAACACCGGTCGAAGCCTCTTTTCAACAGCGTATCCAGCGACTTAAAGGCACGCTGACATGGACACTCGAAACCGAGTATCACGAGCGGTTGGCAAAGTTCGACGAGAATCTGCGCACGCTCGATCAGGCCATTGCGATTCTGCAGGAGGAATACACTCAGTATGTCAGGTCGCGCCAGGCCGCCACTCATAGTTATATCGGTTATCAGAAGCCGATCAACAGGCTGCGGGTGCGTGCGCGAGATTCCGTCGAGAAGATCGACCAGCTGATGGCTCGGCAGGGGCACATGCTCGAACTCGTGGCGATCGAGAAGCTGGTTGCGCGGCGCGATCGTCTTAAGGATTACCGCGACAAGGCACGCTTCGCGTTGGCCGACAGTTACGACCGTGCTACACAGGCGCAGGCCAGGACGGGCGAGCAGTGATGTTACGGCATGCAGTCATTCTCTCGCTGGCAAGCATTGGCCTCGGCGCATGTTCGACAATCAGCGATCAGGGCACGCTCGCTGAGCTTGCGCGTGTAGAGGCGGACACCGACGAGGTGTATCTCGAGGACAGCCTGCAGCGGGCCGCGCAGAGTTACCGAAACTATCTGGAAGAGACGTCGGATGGCGCACGGACGCCCGAAGCGATGCGCCGACTCGCTGACTTGCAGATCGAGCAGGAATACGGCGTCATCGGCGGCGCTCAGCTTGTCGAATTGCCGGCTCCGGATGCGGCTGCAGCGCCGGCAGGAAAAAATGTGGCTGAAGCCCAGCCAAAGGATGCGTCGGAGCCAGCAGAATCCGAGCAGCAATTCGAACAACGTGCGTTAAGGCGCCAGGAGTTTTTATCCGGGCCAACGCAATTTGATATACGCTCGCCCGGAGCGGCGACTGCAGCGTTGCCCTCTGGTCCGCGCGATGCCATTGAGACCTACCGCGAGATTCTCGCAACCTATCCGTATTACGAGCGCAACGATCAGGTGCTCTACCAAATGTCGCGCGCGTACGACGAAATCGGCCAGCCGGACCAGGCGATGCTGGTTATGGATCGACTGGTGGCCGAATATCCATATTCCAAATACCTGGATGAAGTGCACTTCCGACGCGGCGAATATTTCTTCGTCCGGAAAAAATATGGTGAAGCTGAAAACGCTTACAGTCCCATTATCACGATGGGGCCGAGTTCGTCCTATTACGAACTCGCCTTGTACAAACTCGGATGGGCGCTTTACAAGCGGGAGTTCTACGATGACGCATTGCGTAACTTCATCGCCATGCTCGATTATCGATTGTCGATTGGTTACGACTTCGACCAGGCTCATGACGAAGATGACGAACACCGGGTCGGGGATACGTTCCGGGTTATCAGCCTTAGCTTCTCAAATCTGGGCGGCCCAGACGTCGTCGACGAGTACTTCGCGGGAAGCGAGCGCCGTAGTTATGCCGACAAGATTTACGGCAATCTGGGTGAGTTCTATTTCTCCAAGCTCCGCTACGACGACGCCGCGTCGGTATACAAGTCGTTCACGAAGCAGAACCCGTTTCATAAAGTATCACCCCACTTCAGTATGCGCATCGTCGAGATATACGTTGACGCCGGGTTCCCGCAACTGGTCGTGGAGTCGAAGAAGGAGTTCGCGACCACTTATGCGCTAACTGCCGAATACTGGGCACACTTCGATCTCGAGGCATCGCCCGAGGTTGTCGGTTATCTCAAGACCAATTTGACGGACCTCGCCAATCACTACCACGCGCTATACCAGGACGAGAACCTGGTCGAAGAGCGTCCCGCCAGCTTTGCGGAAGCACAGCACTGGTATCGTCAAATCCTGTCTTCCTTCCCGACGGATGAAGAGTCGCCGCAGATGAATTACCAGCTCGCCGACCTATTGCTGGAAAACGAGCACTTCGGTGAGGCAGCCAGAGAATACGAGCGCACCGCCTACGACTATGCGGAACACGAACAGGCCTCGGCAGCCGGTTACGCGGCGGTCTACGCTCACCGCGAAGATCTTAAGCTCGCGACCGCCGCTCGCGCGCTCGAAGTGAAGACCGCGACGATCGCCAGTTCGCTGCGGTTCGCCGATACGTTCCAGCAGCACGAGCAAGCGCCCGTTGTGCTCGGCGCAGCCGCGGATGATCTTTACGAACTGAAGGACTTTGCTGCGGCGATCGAGTCGGCGCAGAAACTGATCGATCGGTATCCGTTGGCGGATACTTCATTGCAGCGGTCGGCATGGGCCGTCATCGCACACTCATCGATCGACCTGGCCGACTATCAGAATGCCGAGCGTGCTTACGCGAACGTGCTCGAGCTCACGCCCGTCGATGACGAATCGAGACCGGCTGTTGTCGATGGCCTGGCGGCGGCGATCTACAAGCAGGGCGAGCAGGCCGGCCTCCTCGAAGACCACCGAGCCGCGGCGGATCACTTCCTGAGAATCAAGGAGCTCGCGCCGACTTCCGATATACGCAGCGTGGCCGAATATGATGCCGCCGCCGCACTCATGAAGTTGCAGGACTGGTCTCTGGCGTCGGGTGTGCTCGAGGATTTTCGCAGCGACCATCCGGAGCACGAGTTACAGGCCGATGCGACCAAGCAACTGGCATTTATTTACCGTGAAGACGGACAGGTCGAACGCTCGGCCGCCGAGCATGAAAGAATCGCCGCCGAATCGACAGATCCGGGATTGAGCCGGGAGGCCCTGCTGACAGCGGCAGAACTTTATGACGAGGTCAACATCATCGAGGATGCGGTGCGCGTTTACCAACAATATGTCACCGAATATCCGCAACCGCTCGACATCGCGATGGAAACGCGATCGCGCCTTGCCGACATATTCAAGGCCGAACTCGATGATGAAAACTATTATGCCGCTTTGAACGATATTGTTGCGGCTGACCGCAACGCCGGAGAAGCGCGTACGGACCGTAGTCGATACCTCGCAGCCGGCGCTTCGCTGGTACTGGCAGAACAAACTTATCAGCGGTTTGCGGAGTTGCGGCTGGCGCAGCCGTTCGAGGAGAGCCTGGCCGAAAAGCAGCGGCGAATGGATGTGGCGATGGGGGCCTTTGAAAGCCTCGTAAATTATGAAGTCGCGGACGTGACGGCCGCGGCAACTTATCACATGGCTGAGATCTCCCGCGAATTCGGCGCCGCGCTTCTCGATTCGGAACGTCCTGCGGGCCTTAGCGACGCGGAGAAAGCCGACTATGAACTGATCCTCGAGGAGGAGGCGTTTCCGTTCGAAGAGCAGGCTATCGCGGTACACGAACAGAATTTCGAATTGCTGACCGCCGGCATTTACAACCCGTGGGTCCAGAAGAGTCTCGACAAGCTGGCGGGGCTCATGCCGGGACGCTATGCAAAGAACGAAATCAGCGGCGGCTTCGTCGGATCAATCGACAGTTACGCGTACCGTATGCCGGTTGCAGCAAAAATTGCTGTCGACGAAACGGGTGACGTCGCGCCTGCGGAAGCCGACGAAACAGAGTTGCCGGAATCCGCAGACGAGGCCAATTCGCCGCAAGCGCCTGCACAGATATCACGCGCTGTGGCCGGCGATCTGAGGTAGAGGTTGAATGGAGCTATCATGAGCACGCAAAATTCGCTACCGAAATGCATTATCGCCCGGGCCGGCGGGTTTTTTATCGCGCTGGCTGCTGTGCTGTCAGGTTGCGCGACGACTCAGTCGACAAGCACCCCGGCACACATCGAGATCCAGGAAAAAGTCGGATTCACGATTACCGAAGAGGTGCGGATTAGCAGCGGTGTAAGAACAGACTACGACACGGCCCTGGACTATCTCGAGCAGGGGCGTCACGAGGAAGGCATTGCGTTGCTCGAAGCGGTTGCAGATGGGGCACCGCAGTTAAGCGCGCCACGTATAGATCTCGGCATAGCCTACCATCGCGCCGGCGATCTCGAAGCCGCGGAAACCAATCTGCTGATGGCGCTCGAATCGAATCCTGATCACCCCATCGCACACAATGAGCTCGGCATTGTCTACCGCAAGTCGGGGCGAATTACCGAAGCGCGACAGAGTTACGAGGCCGCCCTGGAGATATATCCCGGCTATCACTATGCGCGGCGAAATCTGGCCGTTCTCTGCGATTTATATCTCGCGGATCTGAGCTGTGCGCTGGAAAACTATGAAGCGTATATGGCGACGGTGACGAGCGACGACGAGGCTGCCATGTGGATAACCGATATTCGTACGCGACTCGGTCAATAGGAGGACTCATGCTGAGGTTACTTTTGATTAGCGCGGCTCTGTTACTGGCCAGTCCATTTGCTCTGTCTGATGAGTCGGAAGCCGAGGCGACGGAAGATGTGCAGGAAACCGAAGTGAGCGGAGACGGTATCGAGCGGCCGAAGACGATGTCCGGAATGTCGATTCTGGGCAACGAGGAAGCGCCGAAATCACTCGTCATCATTCCATGGAAATCTTCGGAGCTCGGAGAGACGGTCAGCCTCTCCGATACGCTCGACGATCGAGCGCGTCCGGTCGACCGGGAAGTATTCCTGCGCGAGTTGAGGTTCTATGAAATTCGATCCGCTGAGTAATCTCCAAAGCGACTCCGCGACGATGAGTGACTCGTCATGGCAGCGCTGAAAATGGAGTCTTATTGGTGACGCAGGTAACAAACCAACATGAAGTATCGAGAGAATTAGCGTCTGAACGTGCGGTACATCACATTCAAGACATTGACGTACAACTATTCTTGGTTCTGCCCTTGGATGGGTTAGGGCATTCTGTCAAATGAGGATCTGGTAATGGACTTCTTCTTTTCGATCATAGGCTTCTTCGCGTCGGGCGGCATGTTCATGTTTCCGATACTGGTGGTATTCGCTGTCGGGTTTGCAATTTCAGTCGAGCGCTTTGTCACGCTCGCAACGGTGACAAATAAGAACCAGGTGGTATGGGATAAAGTACAGCCACTGCTCGCCAACGGTGATTTCGATGGCGCACGTGAAATGACCAGCGACGACGAGTCAACGATCTCGCAGGTCTTGAACATGGGGCTGTCGCTGCAGGGTGCGGTCCGGCGTCGCGAGGACATAGAGATTGCGATGGAGGAAAGCATGATGGAGATCGTGCCGCGCCTCGAAAAGCGAACACCGTATGTCGCGCTGGCTTCGAGTATCGCCACGCTACTCGGCCTGCTCGGTACGATTATGGGTCTGATCCAGGCATTTACCGCGGTTGCAAACGCCAATCCGGCGGAAAAGGCGGACCTGTTGTCCGCGAGTATTTCGGTTGCGATGAACACGACGGCGTTCGGCCTCATGGTGGCAATACCGCTGCTCATCATCCACGCAATATTGACAAGCAAGACCGGCGATATTGTCGACAGCCTGGAAATGGCTACGGTTAAAGCCCTGAACGTATTCTCTAAACGGGCAAAATTCGCGATCGAGGCCTAGCCGCGATGGCACGGCGGCACCACTACAAGCGTCGAACTAAAGACGCGCACGAACTCGACGTCACCACCTTCTTGAACCTGATGGTGGTGCTGGTGCCGTTTTTGCTGATAACGGCCGTGTTCTCGAGATTGACGATCGTGGAACTGAACCTGCCGAGTTCGTCAGGCGCGGGGTCCAACATCGACAACAGCTTTCGTGTTGAGGTCATCGTCCGGGAGACAGGCATCGATATCACCAATGGCACGGCGATTATTGGATCTATTCCCAAAAAAGACGACGACTTCGATCTCGACACGCTGTCGGATTTCATGGTTTCCCTGAAGCGGCAGTATCCCGAGCATGATGCTGCGTCCGTGCTAATGGAGGCACATATTCCCTACGACTACCTGATCCGGGTCATGGATATCGTCAGAAGCGTCGAGGTTACCGGGGAAGACGAGAGTGTCGTGGAATTGCTCGCGCTGTTCACGGAAATTTCCGTCGGAGATGCACCATGAGGAATTCGCGCAGAATCAAGCGCATGTCGCGAAACCGCGGCAAGATCTCGAAGATGAATCTGACGTCGCTCATGGACGTGTTCACCATCCTCGTGTTCTTCCTGCTCGTGAATTCCGGGTCCGTCGAAGTGTTGGACGCGCCCAAGAACGTCAAACTGCCGGAATCGAGGGTCGAGGCCAAGCCGCGCGAAACGGTCGTAATTTTCGTGAGCAGCGAGGAAGTGCTCGTGCAGGGTAAGCCGGTGGCGCTGGTCGCCGACATACTCAACGGAGATTCGACAGCGCTCGATCCGATAACGTCGCGGCTTGCGGAATTGAAAGAGAGCATCGTCGGACCCAATACGCTGGCCGTAGCGGGCAGCCGGGAAGTCACGATTCTGGCCGACAAGTCCGTTCCGTTCACGGTGATAAAGACGATCATGTCGACCTGCACCGACGGCGGTTATGAAAATGTATCCCTCGCCGTAATCCAGAAGGCAGCGCAGGTCGCGGGGATCTAACAGGTCATGGGCGACAGTCACACAGTGAATTCGAAATTGACTGAAAAAGAGCAGTCGATTCAGGAAGATTTCGCGAAGTCGGAGCACGAACTCGACGGGTTGAAAGGCGATCTGCAAGCCATCGATACCGAACTCGGTGAGCTCGCGCAACGCAACCACCAATACGAGCTTCTGTCGACAGTCTGCCGTTCACTCGATGAACTCGAGAATCTCGGCGCATCCCGGTTATTCTGGGGTGATCACAGCGGCTCTGAGCATTCAGCCGAACACATACAAAACGCACGGCGCATGCTCGCTGAATTCAATGCGGAAGTTGCTGGCGTCGAGGATCGTCGTCAGGCGGTTCTTGCCAAGATCGGCGATCAGAACAATGTTCTGGAAGACCTGCACTACGATTTACGCGACGCGCGGGCGCAGGCGGAAAGCCGCTGGCAGGAGTGGCTCGTCGAGCGCGAAGTGGTCACGCTGCCGCGCCGGGCGCAAGTCATGCCATGGGCCAGGGGCACCGAGGAAGATGCTCGTTTTCGTCGATCGCTGGCTGCATCGTTGCTGGTGTCGATGACGGTGGGTTTGCTGGTCAGTATCTTCGATATACCGATCCTGGAAAGATCTGCGGAAATCGAACTTCCGGAGCGGGTTGCCAAACTCGTGCGCGACGAGAGGCGGCTGCCACCACCGCCCGAAACGGTCGAAGAGCCGATTATTCCCGAGGAAGAAATCCCGGAACCGGAGCTCGCCGACGTGCAGACGCCTGACGAGTTGCCCGATATAACAGAGGAACCGGTCGTCGCCGAGGTCGAGCAGCCCGAGACGCGGGAGCAGGTTAAATCAAAAGGCATTCTCGCGTTTCGCGAAAGTTTCGCGAGCCGCGCGAACATGAGGCCGGCCGCGCAACTCGGATCACGGGCCACATTCACGACCGCCGGCGCAAATGCCGTCGGCCGGCCGGAGCGCTCAATGGTGACGACATCGGCACCCGGTTCGAGCGGCGGGATCAATCTCGGCGACATCAGTCGGAACGTTGGCGGTGGCGGGCAGGCTATCGAAGGCGGCGGGGTGATGCAGGTTGCAAGTTCAATTGGCGGTGGCGAGGGTGCCGGCAGGCCGCTCAGCGGCGGGCGGTCAGCGGGACGCACCGACGAAGAAATACAAATTGTGTTTGATCGCTATAAAGCGGCGCTGTACCGGCTATACAACCGTGAATTACGCAAGAACCCGACATTGCGGGGGCAATTGGTATTGCAACTCACCATCGAGCCGGATGGTTCCGTGTCTCTTTGCCAGCTGGAGTCTTCCAACATGGGTGCTCCCACACTCGCACAACAGGTCGTCGATCGCGTCCGCGCATTCGACTTCGGTGCAAAGGAAGACATCGTTGCGATGACCATCATCTATCCGATTGACTTTTTGCCTGCGGTGTAACCTGCATATTTCAACAATGCGTTAACCGACAAAACCCACGGGATTCAACGATCAAGTTATCCTGACGTGCGAAAAGTCCGATCCGATCGGACAGACATTATCTGATTAAAAAACTCACGCACTTCGCAAATCCAAAGTTGGAGGCAGTTCGGCGGAGACTCTTTCCGCGGGAATAAAGCGGACCACAGGGAGCCATCCCAAGGAAAGAGTCTCCGCCGAACTGCCGCGAGCTCTGGCACACACCTGTAATAGCCAAGAAATCCGCGAACCGAAACCCTGTGCCAAGGATTCGGCCTTGTCTGCGGCATAGCCTTTGCTGGGATGGCTCCCTTCGGTCCGCTTTATTCCCTGCAAAGGCTATGCCGCAGACAAGGCCTGCACCGGCCGCGATTTTTGGAATCGTTAATACCCATTACGATTCGAATGCCGCCGGCCGCCGATCGCGGGCCCGATTGGATTCTGTACGGCTGAGCTCTCACCCAGGATCCACGCTCCTTGCCGAAGTTTTCAGGTTTATTAGAGCACCGCATTGACATAAACACGGAAGTAATTCTCAGTTTGCGCACGCGCAGTTTGGGCGCCTCTTTTTGTTCATCCGAGTTATGTCACGTGTGTCCAGAACCGCCGAATTCAGGGGCTTTGAGACGCGCACGAAAATATTTTGTTAAATTATTTTTTAATTGCGAACGCGTGCCGATGGTGTGACGCGGTTCGTCTTTTGGGCACTATGCATGAGCGATAGTTCCCGTTAGACAAAAGGCAAAGCTGCCGAAAGGTGGCGACGCAAAGTCACCGGCCTAACGAGCAATATGGCTCCATGGCAGCGGGACCGCTCGACTTTATCAGTCCATTCGGGCCATCCGCGCTATTGAGCCAGACCACACACGGATAGTTAGCGACTGACATGGCTCAACTCCAATTTGCTGCGCGAGCGTTTGGCAACAAACGCTCGATTATCCGACTCGTCACTCTAGCGCTGTTGCTGTTGGTAGCCGTCTCGGCGCAGGCGCAGGATTGTTCCGATTACCCTGGTGGCTTGCTCGACGGTTTCGCGGGCACCCTTGCCCCGTCGCAGCTGCAGGTGGACCAGAACTGTGCGGTCAGGAATTATCCGGCGTCCAATCCGATGGGCACCAACTTCAGCTTCTTCACGCAGCCGGGGCAAAATCCCGATAGATGGCTCATTATCTTTGACAATGTCGTGCACACGGGGCAGATGTCGTGTAACGCCGTCCTCGAGCACAAGATCTGGTTTACAAATGGCTCTTCAACCACGATTCAGGACGGCTGTCAGAATCTGTTAATACCCGTCGAGAAAATCGATAAACAGAACCCGGCCGGCCAGAACACGGCCGCCATCGGTGTGCCGTTTACCTACCGGCTAACCTTGCCCGTGTTATTCGACCCCGGCACGGGTGCGGTGATTAACACGAGCGGGTCGGTCAATCAATTACACGGCGTCACGCTCTGGGACGATCTCAACGCGACCGGTGCGGATCTCAGTTATCTGAGCCACACGGCATACTGGGAGGACACCGGCGCACAAGTGGCGCATACCTTCTCGAACATCGGGGATAACCTGACGTTCGACAACTTCCCGATCATCCCGGCCGGACGGCAAATCATCCTCGAGATCACGGTCGTACTCGACGACACGCCGGCGAACGCGCCGGGAACGCAGTTCATCAACACTGCCACTTGGGACTTTGGAAGAATCGTCGACGGCGAGTTTTTCGAGCCGTTGCCGGGCGAGAATGGCATCACGCAGCCGATGACGATCGTCAGGCCCGACCTGGTGCTGACCAAGACGGGTCCGGCGACACTGAACCTCGGTGAATCCGGTGATTTCACCCTCGACGTACAGAACATCGGTAACACCGATGCCTGGAATGCAACGATCCTCGATCGGCTCCCCGACGGCGTCACGGGTGGCATGTGCGACTTCACGCCGACCGTGACAAGCGCCCGGGTTTTCGCGTCGGATGGTGTCACGCCGGTACCTGGCAAGGGCGCGCTGACTCCGGGCAGCGACTTTACGCTGAATTACAACGCGGCGCCCACCTGCGAGCTCACCCTGACCATGCTCAGCGCCGCGGCCGCGATCGGCCCGAACGAGCGCCTGATCATCACGTACCAGACCGAACTCGACAGCGATAGCCAGAACAATCTAGCGCTGACCAATATCGCGGGTACTACCCAGTGGTTCGATGCCGACATCAATACGCCGCGGCAAACTTACACGCGTTCGCTCACGGATGGCACCGTCGGCACGCTCGACCACGAGGATGCCCACACTGTCGCGACGGCGCTAACCGGATATTTCTTTGAGAAAAGCGTCGAGAATCTCACCACCGGTGTAAGCCCGGCGCCGACGGCCACGCCGGGCGACACACTGCGCTATACGTTGCGCCTGCGGACGACCGATACGCCGGTTAACAATGTCACCTTTTATGACGAACTCGATGAGCTGAACAGCTCACCGGTATTCGTGCCGGGATCGCTGGTGCTGGTTGCCGGCACCATCCCGGCCGGTGCCGACACCAGCGGTACCGACCCGACCGGCGGCGCGAACGGCACCGGCGTGGTCGAGATCGGGAACCTCAGTGTCCCTGCCGACAGTGAGGTTCTGGTCCAGTTCGATATCACGCTGGCACCGGTTCTGGCCAACGGACTCGTCGTCACGAACCAGGCAGACCTGATCGGCAATACGAAGCTCGCCGACAGTGACGACCCGAATATCAACGGCCTGTCCAACCCGAATATCGACGGTGACGAAGATCCAACACAGATCACGATCACGTCCACGCCGGCGTTTACGGTCGAGAAAATCTCGACCTACATGACGGGTGATCCCAACGTATTGCTGGCCGGCGAAACGCTGCGGTACACGATCACGGTCCAGAACATCGGTACGGACAACGCGACCGGCGTCAGTATCTTCGACCAGGTACCGGCCAACACGACATATGTGGCGGGCAGCACGACATTGAATGGCGGTGGGCTCGCCGACAATGCTCAGGGCAATACGCCGCTCGCCGACGGCATACAGGTCAATGCGCCTCAGGACAGCACGCCTGGTGTGATGAACGCGGGCGTCGCCAACAATGTTGCGACCATTGCATTTGACGTCGTCGTCGATCCGGCAACGCCGGACGGCACCATTCTTTCGAATCAGGCATTCCTGAGTGCGTTAAGCCACGGCATTGCCGATCAGCCGTCCGACGATCCGAGCACCGAGATTCCCGATGACCCGACGCGGGACATTGTCGGCAATTTACCGTTTCTGTTTGCACCCAAGTCCGCAGCCCTGCAGGTCGATGCCGGTTCACCCGGTATCGTCGATCCGGGCGATGTGCTTCGCTACACGATTACGATTTACAACAACGGTTCAAGAGACGCGACGACCGTCGAATTGTTCGATAACGTGCCGGCCGACACGACCTATGTCGCCGATACGCTGACGCTGAATGGCCAGCCTGTGGGCCAGCCGGACGGCGGCGTATTCCCGCTGACCGCGCGGCTTCCGGTCAGCTCCGCCGATTTGACGCCACCGTTGCCGGGCGCAGGTGCAGGTGTGTTGACGGCGGGCGAGTCTGCGGTCGTGCAGTTTGATTTGCTGGTCGACAACGGGGTTCCGACCGGCACCCTGATCACTAACCAGGCGACTGTATACAGCGAAGAACTTCCAAATCTCTTGACCGACGGTGACGGCAATCCGGCGACCGGACCCGAACCGACGGTCGTCGTCGTCGGCGATGTGCAGCAGCTCTCGATCGTCAAGACGGTGGCCGTGGTTGGCGGTGGCGCCGCCATCGCGGGCGCAACGCTCGAGTACACCGTGACGGTGCAAAACGTCGGCGCCGTGCCGGCGCAATACGTCGTCATAACCGACGATCTCGCGGTACCGAATCCCGGCTACCTGAACTATGTCGCCCAGTCGGCCACGATGAACGGGCTGACGAACGGCATTACGTTCGTCGGGTCGCTGCTGACCGCCGATTACTCGACGGACTATGGTCCGCTGCAACCGGGTGAAACCATTGTCCTGCGTTTCCAGGCAGTCATCGAACCGAACCTGGCCGCCGGCACGCCGATCACGAACGTGGCGCGAGCCACGTGGAATGATCCGCCGCAATGGTCCGAAGCCCGGATCACAATCCAGGTTGGCGCGGTGCCGGGCCTCGGTATACTCACTGGCACCGCCTGGCACGATGCGGATTTCGACAACACGCTGGACTCCGGAGAACGTTTACTGGAAGGCTGGACCGTAACGCTGTTGCGCGACGGTGATCCGATTCGCACGGCGCCGACCGATGCCAACGGCGTCTTCGCCATGGCCGCGGTGCCGCCCAATTATCTCAGCGGCCAGGAATATTCCCTGGTATTCAGCGCGCCGGGGGCGGGCGGGCGAACCGCTTTGCTCGGCCAGGCCGACTCGGCATTCACCGACGGCCTGCAGCGCATCGATGAAATAGTCGTTCAGGCGGGCGGCATTGTCGAAGATCTGAATCTGCCGATCGATCCGGACGGCGTAATTTACGACTCTATCGCGCGGTCGCCGATCTCAAACGCCGTCGTCTCGCTCGTCGACGCGCGCAGTGGCGCGCCCGTGCCAAATCTTTGTTTCGACGATCGAGACCAACAGGACCAGGTCACGCTGGCTGACGGTTATTACAAGTTCGACATCAATTTCTCGGACCCGGCGTGTCCGAGCGGTGCAAATTACGCGATCCGCGTGGTGCCGCCCGACGCCAGTTACATGGCCGGCGCTTCCGAATTTATTCCGCCGACATCGGATGAGTCGACACCGCCTTTCAACGTACCGTCATGTCCGGGTTCTGTGAACGATGTGATCCCTGCAACCAATCAGTATTGCGAGGTCCAGGTATCAGAGTTCGCACCGGCACCATCGGTCGCTGCACAAAGTGCGGGGACGACGTATCACACGCATCTGACGCTCGATAACAGTCAGCTGCCCGGATCAGGTCAGCTTTTCAACAATCACATACCCGTCGATCCGCGCCTCGGCGGTGCCGTATCGGTGACGAAGACGACGCCGATGTTGAATGTGTCCCGTGGTCAGATGGTGCCGTATGTCATTACGGTGTCGAATTCCTTTGGCGTCGACCTGCAGGATGTCAGCATCGTCGATCGTTTCCCGCCCGGGTTCCGTTATGTCGAAGGCTCCGCACGCCTGGACGACGTCAAGACTGAGCCTGTGATTAACGGCCGCGAACTGGCCTGGCCGGGTCTCGCGCTGGCCGTCGACGGAGGCCGCGAAATCAAGTTGTTGCTGGCCGTCGGCGCCGGCGTCACGGAAGGCGAATTCACGAACCGGGCGCAGGCCGTCAGCTCATTAACGGGCACCGCGCTGTCCGCGGAAGCGACCGCAACTGTGCGCCTGGTGCCCGATCCGACGTTTGACTGTACGGATGTGACCGGCAAGGTGTTTAACGACGCCAATCGGGACGGATATCAGGATCAGGGCGAGGAAGGTTTATCCGGTGTCCGGCTCATAACCGCCCGCGGCCTGGCTGCAACGACGGACACGTACGGTCGCTATCACATTACCTGCGCGATAACACCCAACGAAAGTCGCGGCAGCAATTTTGTGCTGAAGCTCGATGACCGCACGCTGCCGACCGGCTATCGGGGTTCGACCCGGCCTGTTCAGGTGCAGCGCGCCACGCGCGGTAAAGCGCTAAAAATTAACTTCGGTGCATCGATCCATCGTGTCGTCGCCATAGATATCGCCGATGCCGCATTCGAACCGGGCACCGTGGAAATGCGTCGTCTCTGGCGACCGCGTATCGAACTCCTGCTAACCGAGCTGAAGAAATCGCCTGCACTGCTGCGACTGTCCTACGTCGCCGATATAGAGGACGAATCACTCGTCGAGCATCGCCTGGACAAGCTCAAGGGTGACATCATGCGGTCCTGGCGGGAGCAGGACTGCTGCTACGAACTCGTCATCGAGCCGGAAATTTTCTGGCGGCGCGGTGGACCGCCGGACAGAAGCGGGGGTGCGCAGTGATGGCCCGCATGGCGAAGTGGCGATTGCTGCTGCCGTCTGGCGCAGTACTGTTATCGTTGACAGTGCATGCGCAAGGCGTCGATGAGACGGCAATGGGTAACGCCGTGGAACGGCACCTGCCGGATGACGTGACGTTCACGCAATGGGTGCAGGATCCCGAGCGCATGGCCAGCGAGGAAGGTGACCGCATCGATCAGCGCGAGATCGTCGCGAACGATCTGGAGACCGTCAAACTCAGCAACCTCGTGCCGCCGATTCACTTCGAGTCCGGCGTCGCCGAGATTCCGGATGAAACGGTGGAGTCGCTGGCCGAAATACTCGAGCGTATGCGCGATCGCATCAACGTGCGACTGAACTTGATCGGTCATGCGGACAATCAGCCGCTCTCGGACCGGCTCGAAAAGATTTATGGTGATAACGAGGGCTTGTCGCGCGAACGCGCCGGTCAGGTTGCGGAACATTTTCAAACCGCGCTCGCACTTCCGCCCGAAGCGATTTCCTACGAATGGGCCGGCGACACGCAGCCGATCGCGTCCAACCTTAACCAGGCAGGCCGCGCGCTGAACCGCCGCGTCGAAATCGAAGTCTGGTACGACGAGGTCGCTGAACGCGTGGCGCTCGAAGAATTCCTCGTGCCGCACGAAATAAAGCGGGTCAAAGTCTGTCGCATGGAAACTGTCTGCAAGCTGCGTTATGTCGACGGGTATGCAAAACGCGCTCGTGTGCAAAACCTGATCGCGCCACTTCGTTTCGGGGCAGAAACGATCGAGGTGCCTGGGTCGTTTATCGATCAGGTTCGACAGGGATTCGAAAATCTGCGTGATAAACAGAATGTCGTCGTCAAATTTACAGGTTATACGGATGAAACACCGCTTACGGGACGCAACGCGCGGATCTACAGCAACCACGTCGGACTGTCAAAGGCGCGCGCGCGTCGCGTCGCACTCGCCGTGCAGGAAAATCTGAACCTGGCTTCCGTATCCGTCATCAGTGGCGGGGCCGGTGCGGCGAAGCCGCTGGCTTCCAACCAGACCGCACAGGGACGTGCGCTGAATCGGCGCGTCGAGGTCGAGTTCTGGTATGACGATCCGTTGCAGGAATTACCGGACGAGCCGCAGCTCTGTCCCGAATCCAGCGACGCCGAAATGGTGACCAAGATCTACGACCCACCGTGGGGCACGATCGAGAACATCGAATTCGTTGACGGGAAACCGGTCGTGCCGCAAGGCTATACCGATAAGCTTAAACGCGCGCTGGCCGATATTGCCGACAAGACGAACCCGCGGCTGCGTTTCGCCGGCTATACGAGGAACGAACGCCTGTCACGCAGGACTGCCGCTGTTTACGGTGATGACATCGGTTTTTCGGCCTCCCGCGCGCGGCGCGCGATGGAGTCGATTGAGGCTGATATGCAGCTCGATTCGGCACAGCGCGAATACGAAGGACGCGGTTACGTGCATTCGAAAGACGTCGTCAACGCAGGCTTTACACTGGGTGAAACCTCGCACGTTGCGATTGAAGTCGTCTACGACGAGCTGGCCGTACTCGACGATTATGAGGGCGTTGATATCACGCGTCTGACTCGCGAGATTACACCACAGAATCCGCTGGGGCTTAATCTTATGCGTATCACCATAGACGGCGTACCCATCGACGATCCGCAACGCAGTTCATCCGACATTCAGCGCTGTACCGACGTTGCCATGCAGACCGCGGACATCCAGTTCGGCTTCGACAATCTGCGCGCAGCACCAAGGCTCAGTGGCAGCGTCAGCCCGCAACGAGTCGCGGTCTCGCGCATGATTGACCATGAAACGCTGGTCGCTCCGGTACAATTCCGGATGTATACGAACTATGCGCATTTCATCGACCGTGCCGAGGTTCGGGTCTTCGACAACGGACAATCGCTGGAAGCAGATCCGCTGGCCGTTATTGATATCGAATTGAACGGCGTGGCAAGCTGGCAGCCGCCCGCATTCTGGTTTACAGGACCCGTTAACGAACTCGCTTACGTGATTCGCGCCTACAGCGACGACGGCAACTTCGACGAAACCCACCCGCAACCGCTGTGGTTCGTTTACGACTCGGTTGAGAAACCGAAGGACACCGACTCGGAGGATGGCTTCGAACCCGACCCGGCATTACTTGCCTCGTACGGTGAAAACGGACTGAGTCTGCACAATATCGAGCTGAGCAGCGGAACAGTCGGCGTCCGCGGCACCGGTATTCCGGCGGATAAAGAAGTGTACGTCGCCGGCCGGCCGGTGCCGGTGGACGGAAACGGCAGTTTCATCGCCGAGGAAATTTTGCCGACGGGCGCGCATACCGTCGAAGTGGCCCTGGTCGATGAGCAGGGCGGCGGCGAACTCTATCTTCGTGATCTCGAACTCGAAACCAACGACTGGTTCTATGTGGGCATGGCGGACCTGACCTTGTCGAGCGGCGACTCGAGTGACGCGGCCACCCTGCTCGCGGGCGATAATCCAACACAGGACGTCGATTCGAACGCCGATGGCCGGCTCGCGTTCTTCGTCAATGGCAAGTTCAGCGATGACTGGAAGCTGACGGCCAGCGCTGATACCCGGGAAGGGTCGCTCGACGATATCTTCAGCAACTTCATGGACAAGTCGCCCGAATCCCTGTTCCGGCGCCTCGATCCCGATTATTACTATCCGACCTTCGGCGACGACAGCACCGTGACCGAAATGGCGCCGACCATGGGCAAGTTCTTCGTTCGCCTCAGCGACGATGCCAATTACGGGCAGTGGGGTAATTTCAAAGTCGGGTATATGAATAACGAACTCGCGCAGGTCGACCGCGGTCTGTACGGTGCAAATCTGCATTATCAGTCCGATGCGGCGACCGACTTCGGCGAGCAACGCTTTGCGGTCGATGGATTCGCGGCGGAGCCGGGCACGGTGCCGAGCCGCGAGGAGTTTCGCGGCACTGGCGGGTCACTGTATTTTCTGAATCGCCAGGATATTCTGACGGGCTCCGAACGCGTGCGCATTGAAATACGCGACAAGGCGTCCGGCATCGTGACCGGCGTCGTCAATCTGACCCCGGTCATCGACTACGACATCGATTACCTGCAGGGTCGCGTCGTACTTACCGAGCCGCTGGCATCGACAGTCGACGACGACCTGCTGGTGCGCAGCAACGCGCTGAGTGGCGACGTGCCATACCTCGTGGTTCGCTACGAATACACGCCGGGACTGAATGAAATCGACTCCATGTCACTCGGCGGTCAGGCGCATGTCTGGCTCGGTGATTACGTCAAGCTGGGTGTCACCGCGAATGATAATGACAACGATGTGGGCGACAGTAGCCTGAACGCCGCCGATGTTACGCTGAGGTACGCTGCGCAATCTTGGTTCAAGGTGCAGCAGGCGCAGAGCGAGGGTCAGGTAGCGGCGACGACGTTTTCTGACGACGGGGGTTTCGAGTTCGTCGGTTACGATCCGTTGTCGTTCGTCAATGCCAAGGCTAATGCGAGCCGCGCCGACCTCAGCCTGTCGTCCAAAGAGCTGCTGAATCTCGGTAACAGTCAACTGACGCTTTACATGCAGGAAGTCGACGCGGGTTACTCGGCGCCGGGACTGACGACCCTGATGGATACCGAGAATTACGGCGGAACCTTCAATATGCCGATCGCGGAGCGCGCCTCTGTTGGCGCCAAGGTCGACAACCTCACCCAGGAGCAGGGTCTGGAGACGAGCGTCCAGGAATTCAACGCCGGTTATCAGCTCAGCTATCACTGGGATGTGGGCCTCGGCTATCGAATGGATGAGCGCATCGACCGGTCGCCGGTTGTCGCGCTGACCCAGGAGCAGGGTAAACGCGCCGACGCGATTGCGCAGGTCGGCTACGACTCGAAGTCAGACTGGAACGCATACGGCTTCCTGCAGGATACGGTCTCCGTCACCGGTAATCGAAGCGAGAATGCCCGCGCCGGCCTGGGGGGTTCATACCTGATGTGGGAACGACTGCGCGTCGACGCCGAGGTTTCGGATGGTGATCTTGGGCGGGGCGGCCGGGTCGGCACGAATTACATGCACTCCGATAGCACGAGCATGTACATGAATTACTCGCTCGAGAATGAGCGCGACTATTACGGCACGCGCAGCGGACTCGGCAGTGAAGGCAATCTCGTCGCGGGCGTGAAATCGCGGATTGCCGACAGTACCAGCGTATTTCTGGAAGAGCGCTATCAGCACAACGATGCGATGACGGGTTTGACGCATGGTACGGGCATCAGTTTCGCCCCGACGCAGAACTGGACGCTTGGCTTCAATACCGACACCGGCACATTGGAAGACACGTTGACGGGCGCCGAGACAGAACGTGTGGCAGTCGGCACGCAGCTCGGTTTCGCGTCCGAGGCATTTCATTTCTCGAGCGGTGTCGAATACCGCAACGACGAGTCCGAACAACCGGATCTTAGCTGGACGAAGAGAACGACGTGGCTGTTCAGAAACAACTTCAAATACCAGATAAACCCCGGATCCCGCTTGCTGGGCAAGCTGAATCACTCTTTCAGCGAGAGTTCGCTCGGGACTTTTTACGATGGCGGTTACACGGAAGCGGTGTTCGGTTACGCACTCCGGCCGGTACACAACGATCGCCTGAATATGCTGACCAAATACACGTATTTTTATAATGTGCCGACCAGCGATCAGATAACGCTGCAGAATATCGCCGCTGAATTTATACAGAAAAGTCACATTGCCGCTGTCGATGTCACCTATGACCTGACGCCAAAATTCTCAATTGGCGGCAAGTACGCCTATCGGCTCGGCCAGGTGAGCCTCGATCGCGAGAATGAAGAATTCCACGATAACGATGCGAGCCTGTACATCATCCGCGGCGATTACCGGTTTCGAAAGAACTGGGAGCTGCTGCTCGAAGGCCGGTTACTGGACATGTCGGATCTGAACGAGCGACGCGCTGGCGCACTGGCCACGATCTCGCGTTATTTTGGCGACCACGTAAAAGTCGGGCTCGGCTACAACTTCACGGATTTCTCCGATGACCTTACGGATCTGAGTTTCGATCACCACGGCGTGTTCCTCAATCTGACCGGAACGATGTAGTTGGAGTCGGCCGATGATTCGCAACATCTTCTATTACTTAGCCTTGCTCGCATCGAGCGCCGCAATTGCTCAGGACCGGCCGAATATCGTCATCATCTGGGGCGACGATATCAATTACGACGATATCAGCGCCTACAATTTGGACATGACGGGGTGCTGGACGCCGAATATCGATCGCATCGCGCGGGAGGGTGTCCTCTTTACCGACGCCTACGGCGAGCATAGCAGCACCGCCGCACGAGCTGCGTTCATCACCGGCCAGAACCCCTTTCGTACCGGCCTGACCAAGGCGTTGCTGCCGGGTGCCGATATGGGGTTGCAGGACGAGGACCCGACCATTGCCGAATATCTCAAGACCAAGGGGTATATGACGGCGCAGTATGGCAAGAATCACCTCGGCGACCGCGACAATCATCTGCCAACCAACCATGGCTTCGACGAGTTTTTTGGCAATCTCTTCCCGCTTGACGGCGGGCAAGACACTGGGAATGCCACGCGTCCGAATAAGCTGCAGCTCAGCAAGCTTCATGGTCCGCGTGGGGTTATCAAGTCATTTTCCGACGGCCGGATAGAAGATACAGGACCGCTGTCCCGTGAACGCATGGAAACTTTGGATCAGGAAGTGACGGCCGGCGCAATGAATTTCATGGAACGCGCTAATGCGGCGGATCAACCGTTTTTTCTCTGGTGGAACTCCGCGGGCATGCACAATGAGAGCCACCCGCAGTCAGCGTCCGAAAGCCAGGCGGGCGTCAACATCGATCCGGTGCATGTAGTCGAGCACGACGGCCATGTGGGCCGGATTCTCGACAAGCTCGATGAACTCGGTCTCGTCGAAAACACGATAGTTATTTATTCCACCGATAACGGTGCCGGGATATCGAGCCCGCCTGACGACGGGACGAAGGTGTCCGAAGGCGAGAAGAACAATGATGGAGAGGACCGCTTCCGCGTACCACTCGTCGTCAGATGGCCCGGAGCGATTGAACCGGGCGCGCGAATCAATGAGATTATTTCTCACATGGATTGGTTCCCGACGATCGCTGCTGCGCTCGGTGACGGCGATATCAAGGCGCAACTCAAGAATGGTTTACGGTTAGGCAACAAGCGCTATAAGGTTCACCTCGACGGGTATAACGTCCTGCCGTACCTGCAGGGCATTAGCGGCGATTGGCCGCGACAGGAATTTTTCTACTTCTCCGCTACCGGTGACTTGCTGAATCTCCGCCATGATGATTGGAAGATCATGTTTTCACAGCAGCGCGCACCGCGCGTGGAGGCATGGAGCGACCCATTCGTCTTGATGCATGCACCGAGCCTGACCAATCTTCGCCATGAGCCGTTCGACGGAGCAATCGACGAATCGACAGGCTACCCGGGTTGGTATCTCGACCGACTGCATGTTCTCGCGCCGGCCCAGGATCTCGTCGGTGAGTTCCTGATATCGTTCGAGCAATTCCCGCCGCGCAATCAGACTTCTTCGCGCTTCTCGATCGCCCGATTAATAAAGAAGCTACAGCCGGCGACGAACTAAGCACTGCCAGGGCGCATTCGGCCCGAGTATGTTCGGGCAGCGATGATTATGCCGCGGCCTCGGCAGCTTCCAGGTATTCCTTGACCTTGATGGCCCGCAGAATTCGCATTGGCGTCATTGGAACCTGATGCATGTACATACCGCCCAGCGCATCCGAAACCGCCGAGGCGATTGCGCCGCCGGCCGTCACGATAGGGCCTTCGCCGATCTCTTTGGCGCCAAATGGCCCATACGGATCGATGGTTTCGATCAGGTGGTGCGTGATTTCCGGCATTTCATAGGTGCGCGGCATTTTGTATTCGAGGCGTGACGGATTCAGATACAGCCCGTCATCGCTGAGGACTTCTTCGTACAAAATCTGGCTCATCGCCGAGTAGACCTGACCATCGATCTGGCCCTCGCAGGCCAGCGGATTTATGGTGCGGCCGAGATCGTGTGCGACCGTCACCCGGTGTACCGTAACTTGCCCGATTTCCGGATCGATCGAGACTTCGGCAACTTGCGCGCCGAACGACCAGGACGTCGTTTTGAATTCGAGCGGCGAGTTGTAAAAACCGCGGCCCATCGTGTAGCGACCCTCATCATTGTGCAGCGTGCCATAGACGACTTTCGCGAAATCCAGGGATTTCTCCGGCGCATCCGCGACGAAAATTTTGCCGGCCTTAAAAATCAGGTTGTCTTCGCTGGTTTCCAATAGACTTGCTGCGTTTTTAGCAAGCTGATCACGCGCATCCAGAGCCGCGTTGCGCACCGCGTTGCCCGTCTGGATGGTCCCGCGTTGCGCGAACGCGCCGATGTCGATCGGTGTGATGTCCGTGTCACCCGCGACCATTTGAACGTGATTCGCATCAATGCCGAGAACTTCGGCAGCGATCATCGCCATGGTCGTATGAGTGCCCTGCCCCATGTCCGGTATGCCGGTAAAAACTGTGACAAACCCGTCTTCACCAATTTTCACCAAAGCCGCCGACGTATCATGTTTGAAGGCCCCTTTAGCACCGGCTGCCATCGCGCCAATGCCGACGCCAATGCCGTGATACTCCGGCAACTTGCCGTATTTATCTTCCCAGCCGGACTCACGGCGAACGGTCTCGAGACATTCCTTCAAGCCGCAGCTGGCAAACACCTCTCCCGACAGGCCCTTGTGCCCAGGGTCGATCGCGTTCTGCAGCAAAAAATCGATCGGGTCGCGATCGAGTGACTTGGCGATTTTCGAACACAATTGCATGATCGCTGAATTGGTCGACAGCATCATTCCGCCGTGCCCGAGAAAATGCGGCCGCGTATTCGTCATCACCACCCTGCGCCGCAGACGATTTCCCTTGAGTGGAAAAACCCAGCTGTTGCACAAACCGGCCATCCAGCCGAAATACCCGACTTCGGCGGGAAATGCACCGCCGTCCATATCGGCATCCATGTCGAACGCTTTCAAAGTGCCGTCCTTATTGACGGCGGCCCGTATCTTGTAATGGTTCTCGCCCAATGCCCTGCATACCAGGAACTCTTCGTCTCCGGCGGCGAAAATCTTGACCGGTCGGCGCGTCTCGCGAGACAGCAACGCCGCAATGTAATGATGTGGCCGCGTCCCACCGCGGCCCGAAAATGCGCCGCCAGTGTTGAGATGAATAATTTGCACCTGGCTGATCGACAGGCCAAAGGCTGGAGCCAGTGCGTGCTGCATCAGCAGCGCGGTTTGCGTCGGCGTCCACAGGGTGAGTTTGTCCGGCAATGAAAAATCGACGACTGCAACGTGAAATTCCGCGAACAGGTTATGAGTCACCGATGCGTTGAGCTTTTCCTCGTAAATCAGGTCCGCTTCCGCGAACGCTTCATCCGGTTCTCCGTAGGTATCGACTACGTCCGACCAGATGTTGCCCGGTTTGTCCGGATGCACCTGCGGCGCGCCTTTGATCCGCGCCCTGCGCATATTCTCGACCGATGGCAATTCCTCGTATTCGACTTCGATAAGGCGCAGCGCTTTTTCTGCGGTCACTTCGTCAAGCGCGGCAACTGCGGCAATCTCTTCGCCTTTATAGGTTGTGATGTCCTTGCAAAAAACCGGTTCCTGGCCGCGCCGTGTTCCCATGATGCCTTCCGAGTCGGCGGCGGTGATCACCGCTTTGACGCCTGGCAGTGCTTCGGCTTTCGAAGTATCAATACTTAATATGCGGGCATGCGCATGCGAGCTGCGCAGGATCTTGCCGCAAAGCATCCCTGGTAATACGACGTCGTCACCAAATATCGATTTTCCGGAACATTTTTCCGGACCATCCAGGCGCGGCTGTCGTGTGCCTATGACATTGAGGGCGTCTTTAGCTGGCATTCTTCGCGGCCTCCCGGATTCCGTGGTCCTGACGGATCGCCTCCTTGACCTTGATATGTCCCGTGCAGCGGCACAGCACGCCGGCCAGGCCCGCATTGATCTGTTCCTCGGTTGGCTGCGGGTATTTGTTGACGATGGCCTTCGCCGACATGATCACACCCGGTGTACAGAAGCCGCACTGCACGGCCCCGAACTCGATGAACGCCTTTTGCATCGCGTCCAGCTCGCCGCTGGCGGCCAGGCCTTCGATCGTCGTGATCGATTCGCCATGCCATTCGAGCGCATGGGTAATGCAGGACAGCACGGCCTCGCCCTTGGAGTTGTTAATACAGCAAACGCCGCAGGCGCCCGTCGTGCAGCCGCGTTTCGTGCCCTTCAGGTTGACCGTGTCACGAATGACGTCGAGCAACGTCTGTGTATCGGAGACGACAAGATCGTAAGTGTCGCCATTCACGGTAAGCGTCATCATATGTTTTGCCATGACTACATTTCCCTCAGAGCAACAAGCGCGCGTTTGACTATAACGTTCGCCATGCGTTTTTTGTAAACGGTACGGCTGAACAGGTTTGTCAATTCACCCAGCTCTTCGCGCACCTGCTCGACAGCTTCCGCTATCGCATCGTCGGTTAGTCCTTTTTCACTGACGATCCTGGCCGGTTTGTCGAGAACAATCGGATGCGTCGACAACGAACCCAGAACGATGGTCACCTTACTGACGTCGGCACCGCTCCCATCACAGCGCGCGGCGACGGCCGCGATCGAAAAATCCATGCCCGCGCGAGGGGCGATCTTCAGAAACGTCGTGCGATCGGTGACCTCGGGTATCGTAATGAATGTGACGACTTCGTCCGGTTTAAGCATCGTGTTATCCATACCGTCTTCGCTATAGAACTCGGCGATGGGCACGTCCCTTGAGCCATCGGTATTTTGAATCGTCAGCACGGCACCGAGTACGATGAGCGCCAGCGGCGTATCGGCATTATTGATCGCATGGCATTTTGTCGATGATTTCAGTACGTGGCAGATATTTCCGTCGGTTTTGTAGCAGGTCTTCAGTCCCTCGCGCCATTGCTCGGAATTATTCGTATAGGCGCATCGAGTTTGCAGGCAGATGTTGCCGCCGAGCGTTGCCATATTACGGATATGCGTCGACGCGACTGCGCGAATCGAGTCCGCAAAGGCGGGGTAGCGAGAATTGATGATCGGGTTCTCGGCCAGATCGGCCAGACGGGCACCAGCGCCGATGCGCAGCCCACCGTCCGCGATCTCTTCAACTTTTTCCAGTTCTTCCAGCCCCCGCAGGCTGACAACGACTTCCGGGTCGAACAGCTTGAGCCGCATATTGAAGATCACGTCAGTACCGCCCGCGACGATCATGGCCTTTTCGCCGTTCTCGCGGAGTCGCTCGAGGCAATCCTCCAGGCTATCGACTTTTACATAACTATGATCCGGTAGAAGCATGCTGATCTCGACTTGTTATTGTGGCCAAGCTTTGCTGATTCATAACCTCTCAGCATAGCGATTAGGCTCCATGAATAATAGGGGCCGTCAGTCGATCGTGGCTTTGGATTTCCGCCTTACCAGACCCCGGCCACGCTGCTGCGGTTTTCCTGACACCCAATTGGGCATCTGACGTGCCGGTTCTACTCGTCTTGGAAACGGGCTGCACGAAATGCGTGACCGAATACACGCAATTTCAGCCTCCGCGGCACTCGCGCACCCCTGCAAGTCGCATCGCCGAACTCCTCGGTTCAAGGGCCCCCCTCTCACCGGCAGCGCATTAAAGTAATCAGCCCTCGTTGCAATTTTTTCTGGCTACTTATTCCGGAGTTTTGCAGCGGAATTGAGTGCAGACGACCCGCGACCGCTTCCCGGATAATTCCGGTTTCAGGCAGCCGTCTGACATCCATTGGCAGACAGCCAATAAAGTGAGATGCGTTCTATCGCACTAAGTGCTACAGTATGTTTTCATATTAAAGTAACGTTAATGCAGGCCTTCAAGACGAGATGGTTCGCTAAATGGGCATCCAGTCAACTGCTGACCGATGACGCGCTGACCAGGGCGATTGAGGCTGGGGAGTTGATCGAGGTAGAGAACGATGGCTAGGAAAATCTTGGATGCCGTGCATCGAACGGCAAAGGGATTGCACAACGCGGGCGCAATGGATGCCAGGACCATGCGCGAGTTCGATGCGCTGTGCTTACCGCCGGTGAAAAAATTCAGCGCCACGCAGATCAGGCGTTTGCGTACACAAAATAAGGCCAGTCAGGCGGTGTTCGCTGCGTACTTGAACACCAGCCCTTCAACTGTGCAAAAGTGGGAACAGGGCAAGAAGAAGCCTAACGGCCCGTCCTTAAAGCTTCTGAATTTGATTGAACAAAAGGGCCTGGAAGCTCTCGGTTGAGTGCGGCAAGATTTTCCTCGCACTCAACCAAGCACTGCATCCAGCCGCTGCGGCGGCGAGGCACGCAGTCAACATCAGCCGTGTGCAACGCAAGGACGGCACACGCATTTCGTACCAACGTACTAGCTGTAATAACTCAGACTTAATCTTAAAGGCGCTGTTAGGTTGGTAACTCACAGGTTCACCGATTCCAAACAGTCGTGACCTGCCCGGGTCTTGTCAGCGACATACGCTGTGCAGGGAATAAAGCGGACCGTAGGGAGCCATCCCGGCACAGCGTATGTCGCTGACAAGGCCGAATGGCTGGCAGAGGGAGGATTGCGGTTGGCGGAATGATCGGCTATTCCAGATATATGCCAGAACTCACGGCAGTTCGCCAGAGACCCTTTCCTTGGGATGGCTCCCTGCGGTCCGCTTTATTCCCAAGGAAAGGGTCTCTGGCGAACTGCCTCAATCAGTGGATTTGCAAAGTCCGTTTTTCGCTTGATCGGACACTGTCTGTCCGATGAGATCTGAGTTTTCACAACTAGCCACTGCCGGGATAAACTGCAATTCCCGCGACGCATCGATTCGGTGCTTTGAATCCGGTATCGACCTGATCCACAATCTCGCCCGTCTCGAGATTAAGCTTGATGAAAATCCCCTCCCAGATACTGTTGACCAGAACATGCTGGGCATCGGGGCACAGCGCAATATTCGACCAGCCCGTGCCATCGAACGGATACTCCCGGACGACCTCGCCTGCCTCGTTAACCATGTCCATCGATGTCCGATGCGTCACCAGCAGATGCCCATCCGGAAGGTATTTCACCGCAATCACGACCTCGCCTGACTTGCCGGTGCCCTCTGCCGCGACGTCACCCGCCGAATAGTCCGCGCCATCATATACAATCAGATCCGACATCTGTCGATCATTGACCACGTCGTAGCGCATGACTCGCTTGCCGGTTTCGGTGGTGTAGGTCATGAACTGATCACTCGGGTGCAACGTCGAGTGAGTGCATCCCTTGAAGCCAAGAAACTCGGGCTCATTGTCTACCTCGTATTCCTTTTCGAATTGCCAGTCCGCGTTGAACTTATAAATATTCCCACAGCCCAGTACGCCGGTATCCGGCGTGCGCACGAACTTGATCGTCGTATACTTTTCCACGCCCGGCGGCGGCTCCTTGGCATTCTCGTGTTCGCCGAGGTAAATGCTGCCGTCCTTGGCAAAACTGGCGCTATAAAACAAACGCGGCGGAAACTCGGCCAGCGGCAGCTGGCGGCCGGTCTTCGGATCGACATGAATGACCGCATGATCGTTAAACGCCCATAACAGGCCGTTGGGGTCAAACTCCAGGCCGCCGACATAATGCCCACCGCCCTCCGTCCAGAGTTCGCCCTTGACTTGCATATTCTTGTCGTATTGGCGAATGCGTCCCTCACCGGCATGATCATCGTTCGGATCATTCAGTAACGTGCAACCGATCAGGATGTCACCCGCTTCGAAGGGATGCATATTGGATTCTCGCGTCATCATCTACTCCTATAATTCTCCGATGCGGCTCGCTAATTGACGCGCCGCGGTCAGTTTTACGACTATTATAAGGTGTTCGCGGACGGGCGCGGCAGGCAACATTTTCTTGCCACGCACAGTGACGCTGCCTGGCGCCCCTTTTTACAGCGCCTTTGACGGCGCCGGTGTCAGCTTTCTCGCGCAGTACTCCAGGGCTGGAGATACTTGACCCGCAATCCTCCGTGGGCGCCAAGAGCGCTGGAGTTCAACCGGGATTATTCATGGCTGCTGCGGCCGCGGTTCGTCGCGCGCCATTGCTGGCAATCTGCTGCAGCGAATGCGCGTACCGCCTCGCAGCCATGACAAGCATGGGCTTGCGGCTAACTTTTTAGCGAGGCCGTTCGTTTGCGGAATCAATTCAGAATCCGGTCATCGGGAAAGTCTTCCAGAGCCTGGCGCAGCGCCAGCTCGTCCAGTCGAGCCTCGAGTTTGCGCCGCGCCGCAAGACTCTGGAAATTAGTCGGCGGCAATATCCACTCGAATTCCCCTGTAGTGTCTGAATTCTCCAGGTTATCGATCGCATCGTCGTCAAAATTGATCTCTGCAAGTTTCGTTTTTTTCTTCGGTCGGCCAGCGTGGCTTCGCCCACTATTCTTTTTCATCGCTTGTCCTTCTATTGTGAGTCGGATGGATTCCGCGCCGGGTTCCTTAGCCGGCACGAGATCGATTCATGGATACATCATGTTCATCGTAATCGCGTCGATACCCGCCTTTATCGGGGTTTAACCCGTGCCGGGATTTACTGCGCCGCTTTTCACGAGCGAGTTTCTGCGCGAGCCGCATCGGGTAGAGATCTTCGACGAACAGCTCCTCGGTATCGTATTCAACCTGCTTCTTCATCAATCATGTCTCCTCTAGAAAAAAGCGCCCGGCGCGAGTCCGGCCGCACCGGTCTCGCCGATCTTTGGCAAGCGGCTGCCGAGTCGAGACTCCCGCCAGACGTGTAAGTTGCGGCGTCCTGCGATGTCGAAATACGCCATCAAGATAATTCGCCAGAGCACGGACAGGTCCATAAGGTCGCGCGGGGCAAGGGTGACGATTCGGTCGCCGGCTGTTTCGCCCCAACCGCTGCGCAGAATTTCAAAATGGTTTTCGGGCGAGACGTCGAGCGATACCCGGCCCGCCGCGTCGAGCACCGCGAATAGAATCGGCTCATCCTCGGGCGGCTGCAGGGCGAATGCACCGTCCAGGTAGTAGCTCGGCGAGACCCCGAGGTCCGCTTCGGCGCCCGGAGCACATCGAATGCCGGGGAGGCTCTCGATACGGTCCGCCATGGTCCGGACCAGAGGCGAGCCGGTTTCGGTATCGCCCGCGGGATCGGTGACAACACGGGCATAGCTTCGCCGCGGCAGATGTACGCGGGGAGGTCTAGTTCGCTCAATCATGATCGTCCTCCAGATACTTTGATGTAAAACTAATTTGCTTTTACTTCGATGTCAAGTATTTTTATCTGAAAATAATGACCGCTTAAGAGCCGATAAAGATACCGTTCTGGCCGGTCGGTTTATTGTTAAATCAGGCAGGCGGGCAGCCCATGGGAACGTCTCCGGCTGCGCCGGCCGGCGGATCGAAGACTGCGGTGAGCCTTGCCGCTGGCGGCTCACCCGGATTCGCCGCGTCAGACCGAAAATGCTGGCCCGGGAGAAGCCTGGCATGTCTTTGCAGGGACGACGAATGGAATCGGTTGACTTGCAGGCGTGTGACTGGATGGATCCGAAACGTGAAATTCTGGAACTACTCGCCAAGGGCTGGCAGGGCAAAGTCTATTTGCTGACGGCGCGAGTAACGCAAATTGCACTGACGACGAAGTTCTATTATCCGCAGCGCCATGTCAGCGATCGAAAAATCCGTCTCGGTAAACGGTCGCTGATTTACTGTCGGTTCAAATCAGCTGCCGCCATTTCCCGGCGTGTCGAGAGGCCTGAGTGATAGAAAATTACGGTGGCTCGACAGGTTTCGACAGAACCATTGACGCGAAAGCTATTCTGCAGCCCAAATGATAATATCGATCGGGAAAGCGAGTGACTCATTCTCGGTTGAGACCGGCACCATAAATAATTCCGTTCGATTAGAACTCAATGTCGGTCAGCGACGATCAATTCAGCATTTTCGGCCAGAATATTCGGCGTTTCTTGCGCCTCGAATCTGCGGCGGGCCTTGTCCTGCTTGCTGCAGCCGCGCTGGCCATGATCGTAAAGAACTCTCCGATGGCGGAACTGTACATGATGTTTCTGAACGTCGTCGGAGAGGTGCGAATCGGCTCTCTGGCCGTGGAGAAGCCTTTGTTTCTCTGGGTCAACGACGGGTTCATGGCGATCTTCTTCTTGCTCGTCGGGATGGAAATCAAGCGCGAAATGCAGGAAGGTTACCTGGCCGACAGTCGCCAGCTGATATTGCCGGGAGCCGCGGCCTGTGCCGGAATATTGGTGCCTGCACTTATTTACGCGGCGTTCAATTGGCGGGATCCGGTCGCCTTGACCGGATGGGCTATTCCAACGGCCACGGATATTGCCTTCGCGCTCGGAGTACTCGCGTTAGTAGGAAAACGAGCGCCTGTTAGTCTCAGAATTTTGTTGATGACGCTCGCCATTCTTGATGATCTGGGGGCGATTATTCTAATCGCATTATTTTTTACGGCCAACCTGTCACTGTTATCGATCGCTTTTGCGGCTGTTGCCGTCGCTATATTGATTACCTTGAACCGGTTGCGCGTCATGAAACTGGGTCCGTATCTGATTACGGGCCTGATTCTGTGGGTCTGTGTTCTCAAGTCAGGTGTTCATGCAACCTTGGCCGGTGTCGTCATCGCATTCGCAATTCCTGGTCACGCTGCCGAACCACAAATGACGCCGCCTTTGCGTCAATTGATCACGATGTTGCATCCGTGGGTTGCATTCGGAATCTTGCCGCTTTTCGCCTTCGTCAATGCCGGGGTATCCTTTGAAGGCCTGAACATTGCGGCGATCTTTGCGCCCGTGCCACTCGGAATAATGCTCGGGCTATTTGTTGGCAAGCAGTTGGGCGTATTTGCGGCTGTTTGGGCGGTTGTGCGACTAAACTTCGCATCGCTGCCAAGCGGCGTGACATGGTTGCAAATCTATGGCGTTTCGCTGCTTTGCGGAATCGGCTTCACCATGAGTATTTTTATCGGCTCTTTGGCATTCGCAGAGAATGCCTTCGGCTACGCTCGCGTGGATCGCCTGGCGGTGATTATCGGGTCTCTGCTGTCCGGCTTGATCGGCTACCTGATCTTGATTTTTGCAGGGCGTCGCCGTGCCGTTTCTCATTAAAATCCTTACCTCGAAGCAAGACCCATCTGCCGAGTCAGCGACATGCAAACTACAACCGGTTTCGCTTTAATCAGCGACGCCAGACTGAGATACATCGCCACAGTTTTCCTGATGTCTTATTCGGGTTTTGCGGTCGCAAAAGTATCGTCCGGGGCAGTGGAGTTCGCGATCGGCAATGTAGAATTTGTCTTGCTTCATGAGCTTGCTCATGTGCTGATCGGTGACTATGACATTCCAATATTAGGTCCCGAGGAATTGGCAGCGGATTACTTCGCTACGGCTGTATTGGCAAGTGATCAACGCAGTGACGCCGCGCGTGCCGAGCGCGCGCGGCAAACTCTGCTAGCGACGGCGAACGGCCTGGCCTCGGCATGGGAAAAACGTATTGAAATCGGTTTGGAAAAACCTTACTGGGAAAGCCACGGGCTGACTATCCAGCGGTTTTACAATATCGTCTGCCTGACGTTCGGCAGTAATCCCGAAGTATTTCCGCGTCTTCCGGAACAGGTTGGTATGCCGCGCGCTCGTGCAGATGGTTGTCCGGCTGAATTTGCGCGCGTCGAAAGAGCTGTCGAGTGGCTGCGGACCACGTACGGTCAGCCGGATAAGTCAGAGGCTGGCGGAACCGGCATGGAGATTTTGTTTGAGACGCCTCCCACGGCCGCTTCCCGACAGGCCGTGCAAACATTGAAGAATTCACGGGCTCTCGAGAAGACGCTACAAAGTCTGCAGGAGAAATTCGTCTTTAAAGAACCGATTCAAATCGTATTTAAAAGCTGTCGATCGGCGGAGGCTGCATGGGTCCCCAGTTCTCGTCAAATAGTTTTTTGCTATCGTTTGCTGGATGCGTATGTTCAGCTCGGCCAGTCGCGCGCTACTTCCCAGCGCCAGAAGCAGTTGTCGACTATTCGCTGAATTATTCTGCGGACGTTCAAGCACGCTGGCTGCGCGCACTGATGGGTATTGCGGGCTAAACCGCCATTATTCAGCATTAGTCGACTTCGGCTCGAGGTGGAATGCAGCGGCGGCAGCCGAGCTACTGCAACTGTCCTGGCTCCGAGCCGGCCGGAACGTCGGCCGTCGAACGAATTGGGCGGTCTAAATTATAAGTTTTTCGTTTCAGCCGCTTCCGCGGGTGCGGGTTTTACCGTGTTTGGCGTTTTTCTCGATAAATTCGATTATCGTACTGGCAACGTCTTTGCCGGTCGCGGCTTCGATTCCCTCCAGTCCCGGCGATGAGTTCACCTCTAAAACGACGGGGCCGTGATTCGATCTCAACAGATCCACACCGGCCACGTTAAGTCCCATGATCCTTGCGGCACGGACTGCCGTGGACCGTTCCTCCGGTGTCAGTTTTACGAGTTCCGCCGTACCACCGCGATGCAGGTTGGAACGAAACTCACCCTCCTTCGCCTGACGTTTCATTGCGGCGACAACTTTTTCGCCAATCACCAGGCACCGAATATCGGACCCGCCCGCTTCTTTGATGAATTCCTGTACCAGAAAGTTCGCACTCAGACCACGGAAGGCCTCGATGACGCTCTCCGCCGCCTTTCTGGTTTCCGCAAGGACAACACCGACACCCTGGGTCCCTTCGAGAAGTTTAATGACCACGGGTGTTCCCTCGACAAGATTCAGCAGATCATCGGTATCGCCCGGAGCGTTGGCGAATCCGGTCACCGGCAAGCCTATTCCTTTGCGAGACAGGAGCTGGAATGCTCTGAGCTTGTCTCGAGACCGGGTAATCGCCACGGATTCGTTCACCGAATAGACGCCCATCATTTCGAACTGCCGGACGACCGCCGTACCATAAAACGTGACGGATGCGCCGATTCGCGGGATTATCGCGTCGAACCCGGTCAGCGCCTGGCCGTTGTAGTGGACGCTTGGCTTATGCGACGCGATATTCATGTAACAACGTTTATGGTTGATCACTTGACCTTCGTGACCCCGCTGTCCGATAGCCTCAACCAGTCGGCGAGTCGAATAAAGGTTCTTACTGGTTGACAGGATTCCGATCTTCATTCTGGTATGTCCTCATTCACGGGCTGTGCTGGTTGCAGCGCTGATTGAAATTCAGCCACAATATCGTTCGCGAGCGCAACGCTGTCGAATCTCGCAATATGGATCAATGCATCGCCTTCATGCGCCAATGGCAGATTGCTGCGGCCGATGACGATACCGGAAAATGGCGCCGCGACAACCATTTCCACTTCTCCGAACGGATCACTGATGACGGCAAGCGCGTCATCCGCCCGCACGCGCTGACCCAGCTTTACCCTGGTGCGAACGATGCCGCTGGCTGAGGCACGGATCCAGCTCGTGGAAGTCGCCGTTATCGGCTCGATGCGCCGCGTCTCTCTTTTGCGCGGCGGCAACATGCCCAGCTTGCGCATCACATTGGTGACACCGCGCAGTCCGGCGCGAATTCCAACTTCGTCGAATCGTAATGCCTCGCCAACCTCGTACAACAATGTCGGGATGCCATTTTCCGCGGCATGACCGCGCAATGAGCCGTCCCGAACCGGGGCATTGATCAGCACCGGAACATTGAACGCCCGTGCCAGTTCCAGGGTTGTCTTGTCTTCCAGGTTGGCGCGAATCTGCGGCAGGTTGGAGCGATGCAGTGCCCCCGTGTGTATATCGATGCCGTAGTCAGACTGCTGGATTATTTGCTGCGAGAAGGTATACGCCAGCCGCGATGCGACAGACCCCTTGGAACTGCCCGGGAAGGAACGGTTTAGATCCCTGCGGTCCGGCAGATAGCGGGATTGGTCGAGGAACCCATGAACATTGACGATGGGTACGGCAATAAGGCAGCCGCGCAAACGTCCCAGAGCCTTTTGGGCCAGCAGGCGGCGAATGATCTCCACGCCGTTGAGCTCGTCGCCGTGGATTGCCGCCGATACGAATAATGTTGGCCCCGGGCGCTTGCCGTTAATCACCTGCACCGGCATGTTCAAAGACGCATGGGTATAGAGATCTGCCACTGGCAGATCCACGCACGCCCGTTCGGCGGGTTTAATTTCGACCGCGCCGATGCGGACTGACTTGTTGTTCAGTATCATCTTTCCCATAGGCAGATATCTATTTCTTGCGCGCCTTCTTTCTTTTTCCCAGCACAAAGGATCTGGATGGGTCAACGACAAATCGGCCGCGCATTGCAGTTCGGCCAATAAGCATACGAAATAGCATGTCGTCCCGCGCGGTGAGGGTCAGCTCAATCGGCAACGTCTCTTGACCAATCGTCATACTCGTCGCAATGACGATTCTTTCTTCCTGGTGCCCCCCGGAGTCGCGCACCACTCGCCGGTCGAGAATAGGAACCTGACAATAAATTTCCTTATCGCTCCTGTGCTGCTCCGGGTGCAAGCCAATTTTGACCCATTCCGAGCCTTCGTCATTTTCGAAGGGCTCGACACTGAAAGCGTGCAGCGCCGAGGTCCGCGCACCGGTATCAATCTTGGCCTTTATACGTTTGATGTCCAGTTCAGGCAGCGCGACCCATTCTCGCCAGCCAACGATCCGTTTCGGCTCGGCTTCGCCTTTATCAGACAAGGCGCCCACGATCACTACAGCCATTTCTGTAATCTGAAAGCTAACAGGATTCCGGCGCCCGCCGCACCCATGATCAACGAAACAATCGCAAATGACAATGGATCTTCCGTGCCTGGCAATCCGGCGACATTCATACCCATCAGGCCGGTCAGGAATGACAAGGGCAGAAAAAGCGCTGCGACAATGGCCAGAATGTACATGCGCCGATTTTGTTCCTGCGCCATTTTGGCAAGCAATTCTTCCTGGGCAACCATCGCTCGTTCGCGAATGAGATCGAGATCCTCCAGATACCGGGTAACTCGATCCGCCTCCTCCCGAAGTTCAAATATTTTATCTTCGGGCAACAGCCCGATTTTCTGTTTGGCCAGACGGCTCAGACCTTCGCGCTGCGGGGCCAGAAATCTTCGAATTCGGACCGCTTGCCTGCGCAGCGACGAAAACTCTCCGCGATAAGATCCGGTCGCACCATCGTTGAATTCTGCCTCCGCGTCCTCGATCGCTTCGTCCAGGCTTTCTATGACCGGATCGATCCGGTCTCCGAGCTTGTTTACCAGGTTTACCACGAAATCCGCCGAACTGCGCGGCCCCACACCGGCTGCAATATCGTCTCGGATAGCCTGGATTGATAAGAGCCGCCGCCGGCGCGTCGATATAATCCGCCCCTCCTCCAACCAGATGCGAATCGATACCATGTCCTCGGGCTCAGCCCCCGGGTTCGTATTGACGCCTCGTAAGATGATCAACAGCCCATCGCCATGTTCGACTACCCGCGGGCGACTGTCGTCATCCAGCAATGCGTCCGCGACGAAACTGTCGATACCGCTGTCTTTTCTTATCCATTCGCAAGCGTGCGGCGCGCGGAAGTCAAGATGAATCCAGCGCGTTCGCCCTGGCGAAGAACTCGTGTCGATATCTTGCCACGCCATGCTGCGACCACCACCCTGGCCATCGAGCTCATATGCGCAAATCAATCCGGTTTCGTCGGCTTTATTCTGGCCGTTTGTCATCCTGGCTACTCCGTTCAATTACCCTGACCTCGACCGGTGAAATATTATCGAGATGGACGTCGCGCTGCGGGAATGCGATGGTAATACCATGCTCGCGAAAGAGCTCGTCAATTCGAAATCTAATGTCGCTGCGGATTTTTCTAAGATCCCGATCAGCCGTCGCAAAGACCCACAGGTATAAGTCAAAAATCAACGCGTTATCACCGAAGTCTTCAAAAATAACCATCGGCTTCGGTTCTTTCAGAACCTCGTCATGTTCATTTGCAGCCTGGTCGATGAGTTCAGCAACCTTACGGACTGGAGATCCGTAGGCCACACCGACGCGCACCAGCGCTCGAGTCAGCCTGTCGACCAGTGTCCAATTGACGACCATGTTCTCGAGCAGATGACTATTTGGTATGAGCAGATGGACCCCGTCGGTTCGACGGATGCGTGTTGATCTCGTGTTGATCGCTTCCACGGTGCCTTTCGTTTCGCCAACTTCCAGAAAGTCGCCGATTCGGATTGGGCGTTCCCACATCAGAATCCAGCCACTGATGAAGTTGTTGATGATGTTCTGCGCACCGAATCCGAAGCCAATTGCGATAGCGCCGGAAATGAAAGCAAAAGCGGCGAGCGGCACATTCAAAAGCTGCAGAACCGTCAGGAGCAAAATGGCCAGCACTAAAACAAGATAAATGCGGCGCACCAGGTGAATCAGATCTGGATTGATACGATTTTCGGTTAGCCGTCTCACAATGAAACGTTCGAGCCAGCGGGCCAGGAAATAGCCAATGACGATGACAGCCACGACAATGCCGACCTGTCCGACGGTCACGGGCTGGTCAGCTACGGTGATCAGTGGATAGCCGAGAAATCGAAAAAATTGCTCCATAACTTTTGAGTGTGGCACGTCGTTTCGGTCCTGTGAAGCATCAAGCAGTATTGGTGCATTTTGTATTGCGGGTATTCGAGTTTCGTGCCATATATCTTCGCAAATGCAAAGGAGGTGATGATATGGAAGCAGCTTTCGTGACGAGTCCCTGGCAGCGGCTTCGCGAGCTGCTGGCCGAAAGTGACGCGAATGCCTTGGTCGAATACCTGAATTCACTGTCCTCGGATGACATCGTCCGCGCCGTGTTCCGCCTGACGGCGGATGAACAAGCTGCTTTGATTACGGTGCTTCCGCCGGAAAGTGCCGCTGAGCTGCTTGACGATGTGCCCGAGAGCCACGCGGCCGAACTATTGGATGACATACCGCCCGAGGAGGCCGCCTCGATCATTGGCGAACTCGACAGCGATCTTGCTGCAGACGTGCTCGGCGAACTCGACGCGGATGATCTCGAAGAAATTCTGGAGCAGATGGATCCGCAGGACGCCAACGAAGCACGGCGGCTGATCAGCTATCCATCGGACAGCGCCGGCGGCTTGATGATGACCGAGTGCCTGTCGTACACGGTGAATACCCGGATTGGCGAGGTGGTTGCGGATGTGAGCAGCCGTACAGAGGATTTTCCGCTCTATCTTTTGCAGCGCATTTTGGTCGTGTCGGCCAACGGGCGTCTGCGCGGTGCCGTTAACCTGAATGACATCGCCTTCGAAGCGCCGACCCGACGGCTGGCGGCATTCGTAAAACCAACGGAAGCAATCCCGGTGCAAGCCGAACTGGGGACGCTGGAGAAGTTTTTTACGTCGCATGACCAGGTTGTCGTGCCGGTGGTCGATGATCGACAGCGGTTGCTGGGCGTGTTGCGCCGCCGCGCCGTTTTCGAGGCAATTTCTGAAAAAGCAGAGGACGACGCGTTAAAACGTCAGGGCATCGTGGGCGGCGACGAACTGCGCTCCATGCCGGTGCATGTTCGATCAGGACGTCGCTTATCGTGGCTGAGCATAAATATCGTACTGAATATTATCGCGGCCAGTGTCATCGCGCTGTATCAGGAAACACTGGCCGCAGCAATCGCATTGGCAGTATTTCTGCCGATCGTTTCCGACATGAGTGGCTGTTCCGGCAACCAGGCGGCAGCCGTCAGCCTGCGTGAACTGACACTCGGTATCGTGCGTGCGGAGGACGCATGGCGGGTCTGGGGCAAGGAAATATTGGTTGGATTGATCAATGGTGTTGCACTTGGGACGCTGCTTGCCTTGGCGGCGTGGCTTTGGCAGGGTAATCCGTGGCTCGGGCTGGTCGTTGGCGCTGCGCTGGCGATCAATACGGTGATCGCCGTATCCATCGGCGGCACGGTTCCGCTGCTGCTCAAAAGCCTGCAGGTGGACCCGGCGTTGGCGTCCGGCCCTCTGCTGACAACGGTGACCGATATGTGTGGGTTCTTCCTGGTCTTGAGTCTTGCAAGTCTCGCTCTGCCGCTCCTGCAGGGTTAATTCCGGCCGGCCGGTTCAGGGGACTATTTTTCTGAAACTGAAACGAGCAGTTTCCTCAATCCCTCGGTCAACGATTTTGACTCTCGTTCGCTAAGACTTTTGAGCTGCGCCTCCGCTATCTCCAGACGGGTTTGAATAGCCTGATCGATTACGCCCAGTCCATTTTTCGTGAGCTTGACGTTAACACCGCGGCGGTCTTCCGGATCCGTAGTTCGCTCAACCAAACCTTTCGCTTCGAGGCGATCGACGCGTGTCGTCATGGCGCCCGAAGTCAGCATGGTTAATCGCGCCAGTTCGGTTGCCGGTTGCTCGAACGGTTTTCCCTTGCGGCGCAAAGCCGACAACACATCATACTCCCAAAGTTTCAGCTTCAGCGGCCGCAAGGCGACCTCGGCGCTGCGTTGCAGGAGTTTACCCAGTAGCTGAATTCGCACCACGACACCGAGCGGGGAATAGTCCAGTTCCGGACGTTCCGCGTTCCAATCCTCCAGCAGTTGATCGACCTGATCGCCCATCTCGTCAAGGAGCCTAATGGAAAAAAAATTTAGCGTCAAAAATCTTGATATCAAAATTTAAACCGGCCGCGTGCTGAGCGGCTTGCGACGCCGGGAATTTAGAACCTATCGTCTGGGTTTACCGAACCGGGATAATCAAAAACTCCGGAACAGAACGGCAACGTGCCTCTTTACTTGGAGAGAAATGGCGAGACTCTGGTTTTCAGAAAAAACAGAATGTCCCCATTTGCCCGGATTTCTATGTCGCACGCACCAGCCCAAGACTTTTTTCTATAAGGTTCAGGCGTGGTGAGCGCACCGGAAATGTCGCGTAAGCTTGACGCCTGAAGACCGGCGCACCCTCGACTTCGTGCAGCAACCCAAAGTCGATATCCTTCTCGACCATGCGTCTGGGCAGATAGGCGCTCCCACCGAGCAAGTTGATGTACTCGAATGCCATTTTGGCATGCGACACGCGGGTCATGGCTTCCGGGGCATCGGGAAAGGCACGCCGATGATCAAGAGCGTAGGACAAACCCCAATCGACATAAATATAATCGCGGCGCCGCAGCGCCTGCTCGATTTGCAGGCCGGCCACATTGGAGACACACACGAACTCCAGCGCGGCGATCTCCCGAATTTGCATGATATCGAGCTGCGCCGGTTCCAGCATGATAGCGACGTCCAGCGTGCCATCGATCAAACGGCGCGTCAGCAAATCGGGCGATTGTGATTCGGCAATAATTGCCATGTCGGCATAGGTGCGCCGCAGATCGTGCAGCCAACGCTGCAGCAACACGTCCCACAGACGAAGACTGCCGCCAATGACCAGCTGCTCACTCGCTTGCGCCAGCGACACGTCCTGGCGGGCCGCCCGCCAGGCGGCGATCTGCCGTTCCGCGTGGCGAATCAACCGACCGCCCTCGGGTGTCAACCGCATTTCACGGCGACTGCGCTCGAACAGCGTCACGCCCAACAGCTGTTCCAGTGATTTCAGCCGACTGCTGACAGCCGCCTGGGTCAGATGCAAATGTTCGGCCGCGCGACCGAAGTGTCGCGTGCGGTTCAGTTCCAGGAAGGTTCTGAGCAACTCAAGATCCATGAAGTCTTATAAATTATTCTTATCAAACTAGCAAATATTTTTAGTTTTATTTGTTAAAAGAAGCCCTCTAAGCTGCCTTTCTTCCTCTGCCGGCAGTGCCGTCAGAGCTTTGTATGTTTGCCCCGTAAAGGAGGTTGAAATGAATTTCACAATCAAAACAGTTGGGCGGGCCCTGGCCGTTCTGCTTCTCGGGCTGTTTGTGCTCGGCGCTGCTGCCCAGGAGAACCTGCGCGCGACGCTTTTCGCCCAGACCGATGAAGCATTGAAGGCGGCCAACGAGGCACGCGCGAATGTGCTCGCGCCAAAGAACTACGCTGATGCCGCGGAGCATTACCGGGATGCCGAGAAGAAGCTCGAGCGCGGTGGCAGCATAGAGAGCATCAAGAAGGATCTGGCCGACGCCGCGAGGTCGCTGCGTAAGGCCGTCGACGCGACTCGTCTGGCCGGCGTCACGCTGACGTCCGCCATCCAGGCGCGCAACGACGCCGACGAGGCCAATGCCAAGCAGTTTGCCGCCAAGGAGTGGCAAGACGCCGAAGAGAAATTTGCATCGGCCGCGATGCGCCTCGAAGACGGCAACGTGAATTCCGCGCGCTCGCGGGCAATCGACGCCGAGAAGCGTTATCGCACTGCTGAGCTTGCGGCAATCAAAGCGAATTATCTCGATGAAACGCGGCGTTTGATCAAGCAGGCGGACAACGACCGCGTGGAACGCTACGCACCCAAGACGCTGGCCAAGGCCGAGGCGTTGCTCGCACAGGCCGAGAAAGCGCTGACCCAGAGCCGTTATGACACCGACGAGCCCCGCAGTCTGGCCCGTAAGGCCAAGTACGAGGTAAAGCACGCGATGTACCTGGCCCGCACCCTGGAACCGGTGCGTGACCGGGACGTTAGCCTCGAAGACTTTGCGCTGGCGAATGAAAAGCCAATCGAAAAAATTTCCGCGACCCTGGACCTGGTGGCCGAGTTGGACGAAGGCTACGACGGCCCGACCCAGGCCATCACCGCGAAGATCGAAACGTTGCAAAAGGACGCGTATGAGCTGAGCGAACGGCGGGGTCAGATCCTGGAACTTGAAACCGAGATCCAGCGCCTCGAAAGCCAGTTGGGCACGCAATCTCAGCGACTGGCCGCGCAAGAGCAACAGCGGCAGCGTTTCCGCCAGGTCAGC
>Ga0224512_10000262_pt1 | contig 56145 bp, 54 predicted proteins | sample SF_May12_sed_USG_4_FD_169103 | JGI IMG/M metagenome (GOLD analysis project Ga0224512, IMG submission 169103) | Sediment microbial communities from San Francisco Bay, California, United States - SF_May12_sed_USGS_13 | ecosystem: Environmental > Aquatic > Marine > Sediment | place: USA...
CGCAACGTTCTTTCCATTCACTTTGCTCTTTTCTGGTTAATGCTGTTAACCGCGCAGGTTAGTGCCGCAGCCGACAGCAGCATGGACGAGAAGATCAGCGCCGGCAGCACTCCGGCCGAGACGCTGACGGGATTTCCCGAACGCCTTGGCGCCCTGCTCGGCCTGCCAGCGATGCCAATGTCCTTCTTCCTGATCTTCAATCTGGCGTGGCTCGTAATCTGGGTCTTTTCAGTCCCTGGGCTGCGGGCCGCGCGGGCTGCCGCATTTTTCGCCGCCTGGCTCCTTGCCATCGCCGGCATGGTCAATGCCATCGCGCATCCGCTGCTCGCTGTCGCGGCCGGCGGCTACTTCCCGGGCCTCGTGACTTCGCCCTTTATCGCCGCGGCCGCCGTCTGGCTCTGGATTCGACTGCGAGAGGCGACTGAACCGCCGCCGAACTTCCCGTCTTGATCGAGACCTGATCTAGAAATAGGCCCTGACGGCAGCGATCAGACCCCATACGAGCATTACGGCCGTCGGTACGAACGTGATCGTGAAACCCATTCCTCGGGCAGCGGGGTCCTTGACATACGACGAGCGGTAGATAAATCGTCCGATGATAAATACCAGCCCCATCGCGGCGCCCCAGAGTGGGTTCACGAGATAGCCGTACATCCACAGCGCCGGTATGAATGCAACCAGTTGCTCCATGGAGTTTTGCTGCACGCGAAAAACCCGCTCGAACTCCGGGTGCCCGGTGGTAGCGGGCGCCTTGATGCCGTGCTTACCTCGCATCGATCCAACCTGGACGGAAAACAGAATGAACTGGCCTAGCGCCAGGATCGTGACAATTGCGATGGCTTCCATGATTTATGTTCCCCTTTAGGACTTTTGGTTGTTTTTCTGTGAGTATTGGTGCCTCGTCAACGAATCGACTGCTGACATGGCCGGCCCGCCTTCCTTGAAGCTTCGCTCATTCCTGCTCGACAGGGTCCTCGGCCTCGAGGCACATGAGTATGTCGCGGTAGCCTGGTCCTTCGCCTACTTCTTTTGCGTACTGGCTTCATACTATATCCTTCGGCCGGTTCGCGAGGCGATGGCCGTGGGCAGCGGACCCGATACCATACCCTACCTGTTCATCGGTACATTCGTGGCCATGCTGATCGCCACACCCGTTTTTGGGTGGGTAGCCTCCCGATTCCCGCGACGTACCTTTCTTCCGTGGGTATACCTGTTCTTCGTTACCAACATCCTCATATTCTGGGCCGTGTTCTCCAGGGCCGTCAACGCAGATCAGGAGTATGTCTGGCTGGGACGCGCCTTTTTCGTCTGGCTCAGCGTTTTCAACCTGTTCGTTGTCTCGGTATTCTGGAGCTTCATGGCGGACATCTACACCCGGGAACAGGGTCGCCGCCTGTTCGGCGTGATCACGGCCGGGGGGAGTATCGGCGCTCTTCTTGGCGGCGCGGCAACCAGCGCCCTGGTTGTACCGATAGGCTTCCAGAACCTGATGCCGATTTCAGCGGCACTTTTACTGATTGCCGTGCTATGCATATCGCAGCTTCGCACGTGGGTCGTTGTCGAGCATGAAAACGAGATATCCGAAACTATGGCGAGCGAAAAGCCGCTTGGTGGCAACCCGTTCGCAGGAATCACTCACCTGTTTTCGTCGAAGTACTTTGCCGCGATCGCGATCTCATCGGTCATTGCAAGCTTACTCGGAACGGCGCTCTATATGTTCGCGGCCGAACTCGTCGAACAGTCGATACCTGACTCGAATAAGCAGACGCAGTTTTTTTCCAACATGAATGTTGCAACGAATGCGCTGTCCCTGGTCGGGCAGATGTTCCTTGTAAAACACGTCGTCAGTCGATTTGGTATCGGCGTCAGCCTGTCTTTGCTGCCTATCGTGTCGGTCGTGGGGTTCGGGCTGCTGGCTCTTGATCCGGTGCTCGGTGTCGTCGCCGTTCTCACGGTGGCACGGCGCGCGTTGGGATTCGGATTCACAAAACCTACAACCGACATGCTGTATTCCGTTGTAACACCCGAGGAAAAATACAAGACGAAAAATTTCATTGACACCGCCGTGTATCGGGGCGGTGACGTCGTAGGGACGTGGACGATCAAACTCATGTCATCGCTGGGTATCGCCGGAATCTCTCTTGTCGTGCTGCCATTCGCGATACTCTGGGCTATCGTTGCGCTCTGGCTCGGTCGGGACTACCGACGTCAGGCCAGGGAGCTTAGACAAAGTGGTGTGATCTGAGTATGAGAAATACCGGACTGCTGCGCCGCATCGCGGCAATGCTGTATGACACCTTGCTGGTCACGGCACTGCTGTTTCTGGCAACGATTCCGTTTATCGCGATTCGCGGCGGTGAGCCGGTCGAGGTCGGCGATAACCTGCTGTACAGAACAGTGCTGGCGCTGGTGGTCTATGTCTTCTTCGTCGGCTTCTGGAGTCGTTCGGGCCGGACGCTCGGCATGCAGTCCTGGCGGCTGCAGCTGGAAACTGCCGACGGCGAAACGCCATCCATCGCAACGGCCAGCCTGCGTTTTTTCGCAGCGATCGTCTCGTTCTTGCCGCTCGGCCTCGGATTTCTCTGGCAGCTCTGGGATCGCGATAGCCTGGCGTGGCACGACCGAATAAGCCGGACCCGAATCGTCCACTACCCGCGACGCGAAACGCAGAAACAACGGTGAACAGCGGCTAGCGAATGCGCAGAAGTGCCATAACGGTCACCAGGCACAGGACAAGCGACGGCAACCAGTTGATCAGCACGGGATTCAGATTGAAGACCTGCCCGGAATTCGCCAGCGTCTCGCTGCCGAGGTAGTAAGCCAGGCCGATAATCACACCCAGCATCAGGCGGCCGCCGGCACCGCCGGTGCGCAAGGAACCAAATACGAACGCAAGGGCCATGATCGGCATGATGAGCACGGTCAGCGTTCGTGAGGCCCGATACCAGAGCTCTGACTCATACTGCGAGGCATCGAGGTTGTTGCGTTTCAGATAATCGATGTACACGATTAGTCCACGCGCCGAGAGACTCAACGGCTTCGAAATCGAGCTGCCCAGCAGCTCTGAATTCACCTCGAAAGACTCGACTGCAACCGACGATTGCTCAACCTGCACGCCGTCGTCCCTGAAGCGGGTCTCGCGCAGGTTCTCGAGGATCCAGTTGTCGTTGTCGTCAATTCCGGAATTCTCCGCTTTCGCGATCGATGCCAGTTCGTTCTCTTCATTGAAGCGGAACAGGTAAATGCTGCCAAATTCGAACTCGGCGTTGACTCGTTCAAGATGCAGATAAACCGGCCCGTCCTTTACCCATGTCTCGTTGCCCAAACGGGCATCGTCCTGCTGGTAACGTGCCTCCATCCGCATATTGCGTGCATACAGATCGAGTGGCGGTCCAATAAACTCGCCGACAAGCCCGGTTATAACGAGCATCACGAGCCCGGACAGCGCTACCATGCCGGACAACCGGATCACCGACAGGCCGGCCGATCGCATGACGATGATCTCGCTGTGTCCTGCAAGGGCACCGAGACCAAGCAGTGATCCAATAAGCGCAGCAACCGGCAGCATTTCAAAGGCGAGGTTGGGCAGTCGCAGCGCGACGTATGAAATGACCTGCGGCGTCTCGTAACGAGCCTGCGTGTCGTCAAGTTCGGCAATGAACTCGAATAACCCGGCCAGAGCCAGAAGGACAACGAGCACCAGGGCCGTACTCGTAAGTATCGTACGCATCAGGTATTGACTGAGGATCGCCGTCACCGCCACAGCCTCCGGTGCCAGCCGTTTTGAAAAGCCAGCAGACCCAGCGTCAATAACAGCGCGCAACCGTGCACCCACCAGAGCCCCAGCGACGGAGAAATCGTCGCTTGTTCGATCCACGCTTTTGCCGCGCTCAGCATGTTGAGATAAATGATGAAGACGAGCAGACCGATCGCAAGGCGGCCATAGCGGCCCGAGCGCGGCTGACTCCTGCTCAGAGGAACGGCGAGCATTGCGAGTATGATCGTTGCCAGTGGAATGCTGACGCGCCACTGCATCTCGGCAATGTGTTCGAGCTCGCGGGAATTCCTCAGACGCGAGAATGACATCGCACGCGGCCTGGGTTCGGCGGTGCGCAGGCTCGGCAGCTGGTAAGGAATACCGTGCTCGGCGAATTCGACAACCCGAAACCGCGTCGTTCCCGGGATACCCTCGTAACGTCTGCCATTGTGCAGCACGAGCATGCGGATATTCGTGTCATCAGATGCAAGCTGCTCACCGCGCTCGGCAATCACGACCTCGACCCGTCCGTCGTCGGCCAGGCGCTGCATGAACACTTTCTCCATCTCCCCTTTGTCCGTCACACGTTCGCCGTAGACAACAGCCTGATCCGGCCCGAAAACCGTGAATCGCCCGGGCTCGATACTCGCCAGGTCGGCCTCGCGGCGAGCTTCCGCACCAATGCGATCAATTGCTGTCAGCGCCAGGGGGGCGCCTTCAACCGAAAGCCAGGCAACGCCCGCGGCCAGCGGGACCAGCAGCCACATCATCGGCCGGTAGATACCCGATGGCCCGACGCGACAGGCCATCATTGCGGGCATTTCACTGTCCCGGTACAAGCGCCCCAGGGCCAGCATGATCGACAGGAACAGGCCGATCGGAACGAGAATCGTCAGGTACTGTGCTGCCGACAGGCCGATAACGTCGAATGCCGCATCCTTGGGGAGCTTGCCCTTGGCCACGTCGCCCAGGACCCTCGCAAACTGGTTTGTCAGCAGGATCAGCAGCAGGACCATCGTGACCCCGAACCAGGTCATGGTGATCTCACGAAAAATGTACCGATCCAGAATTCGCGTCATCGGTGTCCGGGAATGGCGTGGCTGCGTGCAGCTGAAACGGTTAGACTACCGCTTTTATTTTGTTCGTGACAGTCCCGCACCCACAGCAAGGCACGCAGAATCTATGGAATATTTCACCTCTACGAGCAAACCCTCGCGACGAGCCGTTGATTGCGTCATCATCGGCATCTATGAACGCGGCAAACTGGGCGTCGCTGCAGACGACATCAATTCTGCCAGCAAAGGCGAGGTTCGCCGGCTGATCAAGAGCGGCGATCTTTCGTCAGAACTGGGTCAATCCGCGGTGCTGACAAAACTCGCCGGTGTCAAAGCGCATCGCATCGTTGTGGTCGGCCTGGGTAAATCGAGCGCTTTCGGCGCCCGGCAGTTCCGCAAGGCCGTCGCGGCTGCGGCAACAGTTATCACGAAGACCAGGGCGAAACAGGTGTTGAATGGCCTGATGCTTGAGACCGTTGCCAAGACCAGCCGTTACTACCTCGCACGGCACACCGCCGAAGCCTTCGGTGAAATACTGTATCGTTTCAATAAAATGAAAAGCGGTCGTCAACCGGCAGCCAGTCCTTTGAAAAAGATCGGCTATGCAATTGCAAAGCAAGCGGATGCGGCTGACATTACGCGCGGCGCTAAACACGGCGACGCAATTGCGGCGGGCGTCTCGCTGGCCAAAGATCTCGGCAACCTGCCGGCGAATGTCTGTACGCCGAGCTACCTTGCGCGTACTGCTAAAAAACTTGCGACAGGCAACGCCAAGCTGACAACCAAAGTGCTCAACGAGGCAGAAATGAAACGTCTCGGCATGAGATCCTTATTGTCGGTCAGCGCCGGCACCGAGGAGGCGCCCAAACTCATCGTAATGCAATACAAGGGAGGCGGCAGCAATAAGCCCGTCGTGCTCGTCGGCAAAGGCGTCACTTTCGACGCCGGCGGTATTTCCCTCAAGCCCGGCCCTGGCATGGACGAAATGAAATTCGACATGTGTGGCGCAGCCGGCGTCATCGGTGTTATGGCCACGGTGGTTCAGCTCAAGCTGCCCATCAACCTCGTTGTCGTGGTACCCACCGTCGAGAACATGCCGAGCGGCACTGCAACCCGGCCCGGCGATATCGTCAAGAGCATGTCGGGACAGACCATTGAAGTCTTGAACACCGATGCCGAGGGAAGACTGATACTTTGTGATGCCCTCACCTATTCGCGGCGTTTCAAGCCAGCTGCAGTTGTTGATGTAGCCACCCTGACCGGTGCCTGCGTCATCGCCCTCGGCGCTCACCGCTCGGCCGTCATGAGTAATGACGATGCGCTTCGAGCCGAATTGGTTGCCGCGGGCGAACGCTCGGAAGACCTCGCCTGGCCCATGCCGCTCGGCGAAGAATACGCCGAGCAACTGAAAAGCAATTTCGCCGACATGGCCAATATCGGTGGTCGCCATGGCGGCGCCGTCACGGCGGCGTGTTTTCTCGAAAAATTCGCCGATGGACTGACCTGGGCGCACATGGATATTGCCGGGACGGCATGGAACAGCGGCACCAAGAAAGGCGCAACCGGACGGCCGGTGCCACTACTGGCGGAGATGCTGCTCGCGCGCTGTCGCGCCCTGCCCTGAGCAAACGATCCTCGAATATGGCAAGAATCGACTTTTATGTGCTCGAGCGCGCTGACGAACGCGCGCGGCATACGCTTGCCTGCCGATTGGCGGAAAAAGCATACCGTCTCAAGAACACGGTATACATACACACCAAGAATCGCGACGATGCCGTGCAACTTGACGCGCTTCTCTGGACTTTCCGCGACGGCAGTTTCGTTCCTCATGGCATCAGCGGTTCCAGCGACGAGTCGGAAGTCTCGCCGGTCATGATCGGCTGTGAAAAAGAAGGCATCGAGTCACGTGATCTCCTGATAAATCTCGATGACGAGATACCGCCATTTGCGGAGTCATTCCCGCGAGTCGCCGAGCTCGTAACGTCCGACGAGAATTGCCGGCTGTTGAGTCGGCGGCGATTTGCCGAATACCGGGACAAAGGTCACTCGATCCAGACGCACAAACTGTGATGGACAAGTCTTACCAACCTGAAGACATCGAACGGCGCATCTACGAGCGCTGGGAGAAGAATGGATATTTCGCGCCGCGGGGCGACGGAGAGTCTTATTGCATAATGATTCCGCCGCCGAACGTGACGGGAACCCTGCATATGGGTCACGCATTTCAGGATACGATCATGGATGCGTTGACGCGCTACCATCGTATGCGGGGTTACCGCACGCTGTGGCAACCTGGAATGGATCACGCCGGGATAGCAACACAGATGGTGGTCGAGCGAATTCTAAATAACGAAGGCTTATCCAAACATGACGTGGGGCGCGAAAAATTCGTCGAACGTGTCTGGCGATGGAAAGAAGAGTCCGGCGGACAGATCGCGAACCAGACTCGCCGCCTCGGCGCGTCGGTCGACTGGAGTCACGACCGCTTCACGATGGATGACGGCCTGTCGAATGCCGTGCGGAAGGTTTTCGTGGAGTTGTACAACGAAGGCCTGATCTACCGCGGCAAGCGTCTCGTCAACTGGGACCCGGTCCTGCATACGGCATTGTCGGATCTGGAGGTGTTGTCCGCCGACGAAGAAGGTCACCTATGGCATTTCCGCTACCCGCTGGCCAGTGGCGATGGTTATCTCGTCGTCGCAACGACGCGACCCGAAACCATGCTCGGCGACAGTGCAGTCGCCGTGCATCCCGACGACGAACGCTACAAAACGCTAATTGGTCAGCAGGTCGTTCTGCCGATCGTGGGCCGGCACATTCCAATCATTGCCGACGACTACGTCGATCCCGAGTTCGGCACAGGCTGCGTGAAGATTACTCCCGCGCACGACTTCAATGATTATGAAATCGGCAAACGGCATGAGCTCTCGCTTTACAACATTCTGACCGACGACGCGGCGCTGAACGACAGCGTGCCTGACGCCTATCAGGGGATGGACCGATTCGAGGCCCGTAAGCAGGTTGTTGCCGAATTCCAGCAGCTCGGCTTGCTGGAAAAAATCGAAGACTACGTGGTCAAGATTCCGCGCGGTGATCGCTCGCACGCGGTTGTCGAGCCCTACCTCACCGACCAGTGGTACGTGAAGATCGAGCCGTTGGCAAAACCGGCCATCGAGGCCGTCGAAACAGGAAGGATTCGCTTCGTTCCCGAAAGCTGGTCCAAGACCTACTTCGAGTGGATGTACAACATCCAGGACTGGTGCATCAGCCGCCAGCTCTGGTGGGGCCACCGCATTCCCGCATGGTACGACGGCGACAACAAAGTCTACGTCGGCTATTCGGAAGAGGACGTTCGCAAGAAGTACAGGCTGGGCGCCGAAGTGATCCTCCGGCAGGACGAGGACGTGCTCGACACCTGGTTTTCGTCAGCGCTGTGGCCCTTCAGTACCTTGGGCTGGCCAGAGAAGACTGACAGGCTCGAGGATTTTTATCCCGGCACCGTCCTGGTTACGGGTTTCGACATCATTTTCTTCTGGGTTGCCCGCATGATTATGATGGGGCTGAAGTTCATGGACGACGTGCCATTCCGTGACGTGTATATCCACGGCCTGATTCGAGCCGAAGACGGTCAGAAGATGTCGAAGTCGAAGGGCAATGTACTCGACCCGCTCGATCTCATCGATGGCATCGATGTCGCGACACTAATCGAGAAACGCACGAGCGGTATGATGCAGGATCACCTGGCGCCGAGGATCGAAAAAGCCACGCGCAAGGAATTCCCGGATGGAATCAGTGAGTATGGCGCTGATGCACTGCGATTCACGTTCGCGGCGCTCGCAACCACCGGTCGCGACATTCGTTTCGACCTCGGCCGCATCGATGGCTACAAAAACTTTTGCAACAAACTCTGGAACGCGGCGCGATACGTTCTGATGAACACCGAAGCGCTGGATGACGGCGACATCGAACTTAGCGCAGCCGACCGCTGGATCGTGGCGCGCCTCAATCAGACCGTCGGCGGCATACACGGTCATTTCACCTCGTATCGGCTCGACCTCGCCGCACAGGCCCTTTACGAATTTACCTGGCACGAGTTCTGTGACTGGTACCTGGAGCTGTCCAAGCCCGTGCTGCAGTCGGAAGAGTTGTCCACGGCCCTGCAACGCGGCACCCGCAAAACGCTGATCGAGGTGCTGGAATCCCTTTTGCGGCTGCTGCATCCGCTGATGCCGTTCATTACCGAGGAAATCTGGCAGCAGGTTGCGAAACGGGCGGGAATTGACGGGGAGACGATAATGCTGCGTCCGTACCCCATCGCCTCCGATGTCGCAGCCGATGAAGACGCCGTCGGCGACATCGAGTGGGTCAAGCAGTTTATTCTCGGTATACGACAGATTCGCGGAGAAATGGACATTTCTCCCGGCAAGTTCCTGCCGGTAATATTGCAGAACGCGAGCGGCACCGACAGGCACCGGTCTGAAGCGCATGCCTTGTTGCTGAAGCGCGTGGGTCGCGTCGAGTCAGTAACAGTTCTTGACGACGGCGCAGCCGCTCCGGCCGCCGCAACCGCGCTGCTCGGCGATATGCGGCTGCTCGTGCCCATGAAAGGCGTCATCGACGTCGACGCCGAACGGGCGCGACTCGAGAAGCAGATGGATAAGGTGCGTGCCGACCTTGCGCGCACGATGGGCAAGCTTGGTAACCAAAAATTTGTGAACAATGCGCCGGCTCACGTGGTCACACTGGAACGAACACGAGCGGCCGAGTTCGAAAAGACGATTGTCCAGTTGACCGACCAGCTGGTTAAGCTACAGGAGCTCGCCTGATCACACGACCATTCTGAGCACTGCATCACACTCTGACCGGCGAGCCAGTGCAAAAAGCCGTCGCTTGAGTGACCATGGCTTGATCAGGGCTTTTTTGGCAGGATTTTGAGGACCGAAAGATGCAGCGCGGGAATATTCTGGAAAAGTTGCACACCAGTGAGGAAGCGCAGCGGGCGGCCATAAAGCGTGCACAGACAGCGCTTGGCGGCATCATCCTCGGCAAGAACGAACAAATTACACTGGCACTGGCATGCCTGCTTGCCCGCGGACACCTCCTGATCGAAGATCTTCCGGGATTGGGCAAGACCATGCTTGCGCAAGCGCTGGCGCGAGTACTGGGCCTGAGCTTTCAGCGAATTCAGTTCACCAGCGATCTTCTGCCGGCCGACATCATCGGTGTATCGGTATTCCGTCAGAACCGCGGCGAATTCGAATTTCAGCCCGGACCAATATTTTCGCAGCTGATCCTGGCGGACGAAGTCAACCGTGCCACACCCAAAGCCCAAAGCGCGTTATTGGAGGGCATGGAGGAACAGCAGGTTTCCGTCGATGGAACGACGCGCGCGCTTCCCGATCCGTTCTTCGTGGTTGCGACACAAAACCCGGGCGACCAGATCGGCACCTTCCCTCTGCCCGAATCACAGCTCGACCGCTTCCTTATGCGTATTCAAATGGGTTACCCAAATGAAGACAGTGAACGGGAGTTGCTTGCGGGCGACGACCGGCGTTCAATGCTGAAGAACATCGAGCCCGTCGCGAATCCGGAGATGCTGATCGCATTGCAGAAATCGGTCAGGGGCGTGCACGTCAGCGAAGCGCTTATCGATTACATTCAGGCGCTCGTGCGCCATACTCGGGAATCGGCCGATATCGAAATCGGATTGTCGCCCCGTGGGGCGCAGGCGCTCGTGGCAGCCGCAAGAGCCGTGGCATTCGTCGAGAATCACTCCGGCGCCTTCCCCGATGATGTCCAGGCCGTGTTTGCGGCAATCGCGGGTCACAGACTCAAACCCGCCGGGGGTACCCGATTCCGCAGCCCGGCCGAACTTTGCCAGCATGTCCTCGATTCCGTGGCCATTCCCTAGCCCGGGCGGATTGCTGAGCTCCCTCCGAAGGGGCGCCGTCGCGCGCGTCGGGCGCTGGGCCCGCAGGCGCCAGGGCACGGACCCGGCCACCACGAAGCTGCGGCCTGGCCGCGTTTATATTCTGCCGACAGGCGTTGGCATCGTGTTCGGCATCATGGTATTTGCCATGTTGTTGGGCTCGATGAACTACAACAACAACCTCTCCTTTGTCCTGACATTTATTCTGATCGGCATCGGCTTCGTATCGATGCACCAGTGCCAGCGAAACCTCGTCGGTCTTGAGCTGACGTTTGCCGGAACCGAACCGGTTTTTGCGGGGCAGGCAATGCGCTTTGGCATCGCCGTTGCCAACCGTTCGAAGACCGCACGTTACGGCATTCGCCTGTACCGGGAAGGAATTGAGAGTGATATACACGACCTTAAGCCCGGGGAAAGCAAGGTGTTCATCCTTGCCGTTCCGACCGAGCAGCGCGGCTGGATCACGCTGGACCGCTTCGGCATCCGCACGCTTTTTCCGTTTGAATTATTCCGGGCATGGGCATGGCTGCACATGGACATCAGCGCTGTTGTTTTTCCGCAGCTGGCCACGAACCCCCCGGAGCCGCCGCCAACGATGGTTGCACACGGCCATCGGCAGCACGATGCGCGTGGAGAAGAAGATTTCGCCGGACTTCGTAAATATCATGAAGGTGATTCACCGCGGCACGTAGCGTGGAAAGCATATGCGCGAAGCGGACAGCTCCTGTCAAAACAGTTTGCCGGCGCAGACACGAGCAGTCAGTGGTTTGACTACGACCACATTCCCGTTGACGACGTGGAACAGCGGCTATCCATACTGACTCGCTGGGTCGTTGACGCCGACCGCACTCGTGAAGACTACGGATTGCGACTGCCTGGCACGGAGTTCGAGCCCGCACACGGTGAGGCGCATCGCAGAGCGTGCCTCGAGGCGCTCGCGTTATTCGAGAAAGGCACGACATGAAAGTGCGGCCACGCGGGACAGACGGATCGCTGCTCTCGAGCCTGCCATGGACCATGGCCGCGCTAGCGGTGTCTGTCGCTCCGCATCTTCCCTACCTGCCGATCTGGATAAGCGGCGCGTTTTTTGGCTGCGCCGTCTGGCGCTACCTCATCGAGAGGCGCCGCCGGGCGCTGCCGTCCGTCTGGTTCCGTGCGCTGCTGGCGCTCGCTTGTTTCATGGGAGTGCTTGTAACTTACGCCACCATTAGCGGCGTCGGGCCCGGCTCGGCTCTGCTCGCCATCATGGCCGCATTGAAGCTCTTGGAGACAAGAAAGCGACGTGACCAGTTCGTTCTGTTGTTTATCTCGATCTTTCTCGTCATGTCCTCGCTGCTGCGCGAGCAGTATCTCTGGTCCCTGCCCTATCTGATTATCAGCATCGTCGTAATTATGACCGCATGGCTACGCATGTCCGCCGACCACGACGAGCCCGCCAGGCAGAGCTTCTCGACCGGTGGCCGGCTGCTGCTCTATGCAGCGCCGCTGACTGTTGCAATGTGGATATTCTTCCCACGCATCGCCGTACCATTCTGGGCGGTACCGATGGACACCGGCACAGCGACGACTGGCATCAGCGATTCCATGAGTCCTGGGGATGTCAGCAAACTGTCGCTCTCGGATGCCGTCGCATTTCGCGTCAAGTTCGATGGCCCTATTCCCGCCGCGCGGTACCGCTACTGGCGCGGGCTTGTATTGACCGTATTCAATGGCCGAACCTGGTCGATGAACGATCCCTATGAGGGTCCGCGCGTGCATGAGGAGGTTTCCGGGCTAAGCGATCCGATCCAATACAAGATCACGCTAGAAGCCACCCGCCAATCGTGGGTTTTCGCGCTCGACATGCCGCAGTCCTGGACATTGGATAGTACGATCATGGGTCCGCAGCAACAGCTCGTCCGGGCACGGCCGATCGATCAACGTGTTTCTTACGACGCGGTCTCCTACATCGACTTCAGCACTAACGCGAATCTGAGCAAATATGCGCGATCCTGGTATCAGCAGTTACCCGACGGCAGCAACCCGCGCACACAGGCCCTTGCGAGGAACATGCGTAGCGCTGCGGGATCTGACAATGCCTTTATTGAAGCGGTCCTGCGCAAGTTCAACGAGGAAGAGTACTTCTACACATTGGAGCCGCCGCCGCTGGGCAGTAATTCAGTCGACCGCTTCCTGTTCGATACTCGGCGCGGATTTTGTGAACACTTTGCATCGGCGTTTGCGGTGATCATGCGTGCCGCCGGCGTACCCGCTCGCATCGTGCTTGGCTATCAGGGCGGCGAAATAAATCCGATTGCCGGCCATCTGATCGTGCGCCAGTCCGACGCCCACGCATGGAACGAAGTCTGGCTCCCGGGCTACGGCTGGTACCGGATCGATCCGACCGCGGCCGTCGCCCCGGATCGCATTGACCTGGGCGCCAACGATGCGGCGTTCGAAGGATTTGGCGCGGCCTGGGGATCGTCCGCACAGTCACAATTCCTGCAGCGTCTGTCAATGGCGCTGGACGCGCTTGACGCGAGATGGAATGACTGGGTGCTGGGCTACGGCCCGGAAAGGCAAAACCAGTTCATGGAATGGCTTGGCATGCAAAACCCCGATTGGCAAAAACTGATGCTAACAATGATAGGTCTGGTCCTTGCGTTGATCGCCCTGATCAGCCTGTTGCTAGCATGGCGCTATAAACCGCCGGCATCAGACGCCGCCGCATTGCTCTTCCGGCGTTTCGCCCGGAAGACAGGCCTTGAACCCGGTACAGGTGAAACTTCGACACGTTTTGCACAGCGCGCTATACAATCCGGCCGGCTGCCGGCAGCTGCCGTCGAGTCGGTCACTTCCGCTTACCATGACGCACGTTACGGCCCTGGCGACGAATCCGCTATAGCCCGCCTCAAGCGCGCGGTCGATGCTATTCGGTAGTCGGCTCCGACGGCCGTGTCCGCACCAGGGACAGCAGCAGCGCGCCGGCAAGAAATAGCGGCATCAGCGTAAGCAGGACCCACTTAGGGTCGTCAGACAGCATCGCCGCTGTGGCGACCATCGCGGGACCCAGCACGTGTGCAAACTTGGTGACCATGTTGTAGAAACCGAAGAACTCGCCGGGCTGTTCGGGCGGTATAAGCGAGGCATACAGCGATCGGCTCAATCCCTGCACGCCGCCCTGCACTGTGCCAATCACGATCGCCATGACGTAAAACTGTTGAACATCACGCATGAATATCGCCCAGGCGGACATGCCGATGTAGACGAGTAACGCGAAATAAATGCCTGACTTGGGACCGAAGTGATGCGCGACAAATCCGTATACCAGCGTCGCCGGAAAGCCGATGAAGTTGGTGATGAGCAGAGCCATCACGAGGTCCCTGTCGTCGAACCCGAGCCGCTGGCCGTAATTGACCGCCATAAAAATCACGGTAAATACGCCGCCGATATACAGCCAGTAGCCGGTGAGAAAGACGACGACGTTTCGATACTGGCCGACTTTGCGCATCGTCGCTCTGAGTTCAGCGTACGCGGCGCGAATGGCACCACTGCTGACCTCGAGCGGGCTGTGACGCTCGGGAACCAAATACAGCAACGGAATCAGGAAGATGGCCCACCATGCGCCCACGGAAATGAAGGCGAAGCTGAATACCTCCGAAGTATCCACAAAGCCGAAGGTCGCCGGCGACGACAACATCCAGAGATGCAGTGCCAGCAGCGCGGCGCCACCGAGGTAACCGAGCGAGAATCCCAGGGTCGAGACGAAGCTGTAGTAGCGGGGCTCGCAGACGTCGATCAGCAGGGAATCGTAAAACACCACTGAACTGTAGTAGCCGATGGACGCGAACAGGTAGACGCCGAGCGCGAGCGGCCAGTCTCCCTGGCCGACGAGCCCCAGCGCCGCCGTCATCGTCGCGCCGATTATGGCGAGCACGAACAGAAAGCGTTTTCGATAGCCTCCCGCGTCAGCAATGGTGCCGAATAACGGCGCCGTCACACAAACAATGACGCTGGCCGCAAACGTAATCCAGCCCAAACGCGCCGTTACGGCCGAACCGTCGTCACCGATGCTCCAGTAGTTGCCGAGCACCAGCGGAAAAAGGACCGCAAGAACACTCAGGGCAAAAGCGGAATTCGCCCAATCGTAAAGCGCCCAGCCGATGACTCGTCTATTGAAAATCGGGAATATCGACAATCTCTCGTCTCGATTCCGAGGCCTCATGATCAGTGCTCTCGCGTTTTGCGGAACGCAATCTCCGGCCAACGCTCCTCGGTCAGGCTCAGGTTGACCCTGGTAGGCGCAATGTAGACCAGACTGTCGCCGTGATCCAGCGCCAGGTTGTCGTGCGCCTTGCGTTCGAAGTCAGACAGCATCTTGGCATCGTTAGATTCGACCCATCGTGCCGTAGCGACATTGACCGTTTCGAACTGACATTCGACGTTGTACTCGTGGCGCAGGCGATGCGCCACAACATCGAACTGCAGCGGACCGACGGCGCCGAGGATCAGGTCGTTATTGCGAAGCGGCTTGAACAATTGCGTTGCGCCCTCCTCGCACAGTTGGGCGAGGCCTTTTTGCAGCGCTTTGAGACGGAGCGGATCTTTCAGGACGGCTCGCCGGAAGATCTCCGGCGCGAAATTAGGTATCCCGGTAAAGCGAATGTACTCTCCTTCCGAAAAGCTGTCGCCGATATTTATCGTGCCGTGATTATGCAGGCCGATAATGTCACCGGCGTAGGCCGTCTCTGCATGCTGCCGGTCGGCAGCCATAAACGTAATTGCGTCGGGGATTTTGACTTCCTTGCCCAGGCGAACGTGCAGCACACGAATTCCCCTGCGGTATTCGCCCGAACAAATTCGCATAAAGGCGATGCGATCGCGATGACCAGGATCCATGTTTGCCTGGATTTTGAAGACGAAGCCCGTCAATTTTTCTTCGGTCGGACTAACGTCGCGCTGCTCGCTCGCACGCACCAGCGGAGCGGGCGCGTGCATCACGAATTCGTCCAGCAGTTCCTTAACACCGAAGTTGGAAATCGCGGAACCGAAAAAGACCGGCGTCTGCCTCGCCGCCAGGTACTCGTCCAGCAGGAAATCCGGGCACGCGCCTTTCACAAGGTCTATTTCCTCGCGAAAAGCGTCGGCCGCATCACCGAGCACTTGAGCTGCCTCTTCCGACTGCAGGCCATCGACTACTCTAATGTCACCGGCCTTTTGGCGCCCGACGCGACTATAGAGGTAGATCTTGTCCTTCAACAGGTGGTAGACACCCTTCAACGAACGACCCATGCCGATCGGCCATGTAATCGGCGCGCACTCGATCTTGAGGACCGATTCGATTTCGTCGAGCAATTCGATCGGCTCTCGCCCGTCGCGATCCAGCTTATTGATGAACGTCATGATCGGCGTGTCGCGCAGCCGGCAGACTTCCATGAGCTTGATCGTGCGCGTCTCGACACCTTTGGCGCAATCAATGACCATGAGCGCCGAATCAACGGCGGTCAAAGTGCGGTAGGTATCCTCGGAAAAGTCTTCATGACCCGGGGTATCCAGCAGATTGACGACATAGTCCTCGTACGGGAACTGCATGACCGACGAGGTCACCGAGATGCCGCGCTGCTGTTCCAGTGCCATCCAGTCCGAGGTTGCGTGTCGACTTGCTTTTCGGCCCTTAACAGTGCCGGCGAGCTGAATGGCGCCGCCGTAGAGCAACAGCTTCTCCGTAAGCGTCGTCTTCCCCGCGTCCGGGTGCGAAATGATCGCGAACGTACGCCGTTTGCGTACCTGTTGTTCGATATTGGACATTTTTGAGCTCAGTCTTCTATGACAAGCTTCTTGGCGAGAACGGCCGCATCCTCGCGGCCTTGCTGAGACTGGTAGTAAGCCGGGCGATTCGCGACCTGGTAAAACCCTTTCTTGCGATACAGCGCCAGTGCCATCTTGTTGGACGGGCGTACTTCGAGGAAGACCTCCCTAACGGACGCCGATCGAGCCCGAAACAGTATTTCATCGAGCAGGCGCTCGCCGTAACCCAGTGAGCGAAACTCGGGATCGACGCAAAGATTGAGAATATGCGCTTCACCGGCCGCCACCGAGAGAATGCCGTAACCCGCGACCCGCGCCTGGCGAATCAGGACGATGCATCGGTACCCGGCCAGCAGACAGTCCCGGAACACGCCGTGACTCCAGGGAAACTCATAGCTGCGGCGTTCGATATCGGAGACCATCTTGAGATCACCGTGCTGCATGTCCCGGATTGTGGTTGGTGGCTCGGCCAGCCGCGTATTCATGTGTCGCACTCCGCCGCAAGTCGCGTCGCGAGACAAAGATCGCTCCAGGACTTGGCTTTCTGCGAGGGACTCCGCAACAAGTAGGCCGGATGATAGGTGACGACGAGCGGAATCCCGCCGAAGTCATGCGGTCGGCCACGCATACGACCCACAGGCTCGTTGCTGCCGAGCAGGTTCTGGGCCGCGATCCTGCCAACCGCGAGTATTATCTTCGGCTGCACCAGCTCGATCTGCCGCTCGAGGTACCGGCGACATGCCGCCGCCTCCTCGGGCCTCGGATCGCGGTTGTTTGGCGGCCGACACTTGAGAATATTGGCAATGAACACGCTGTCCCGGCTTTGCCCGATAGCGCGCAACATTTCATCGAGCAGCGTGCCGGCGCGGCCGACAAATGGCTCTCCTCGACGATCCTCTTCCGCGCCCGGTGCCTCGCCGATAATCAGCCACTCGGCGTCCGGGTTGCCGACGCCGAATACCGTGTTCGTGCGACTCTGCGCCAGCTCGCAGCGCGTGCAGTGGGTAACGCACTCACGCAGCTCATTCCAGCCCATGCTGCCGGGCGCTTCGACAGATGCAGAGATCACCGGCTCTGGTGCATCCCTGGGCAACCAGACGTCGATCCCCATGGCCTGCAGGTAGGCGCGTCGTTGCTGTTCAGGGTGAATCATGGGCAAAGTCGGTGTTTCACATTTCGGCCGGTGGACAGGCCGTAGTTTGCCACGCCGCCTGCTGCTTTACACGGAACGACTCGATTCAGGAACGCGTCAGGGTGGCAATCAGGTCCTCGCCCGCGACGACCTGCTGCCCGGGCTTGACAAGAATCTTGCTGGTGATCGGCATATAGACGTCCGCATACTGCGCCAGCCGGAGGTAGGCGCAGCGATGGCCCTGCCCAATGCGCTCGCCAAAGCGTATGAACGATCGCGGCGCCAGGCCAAAGCGGTAACCGTGGAACTGCAGCACGACATTTTCGCCCTCGTCCGTCTGCACCCAGAGGGCATTCAACGGACAATCCGGCCCGATGCCCTCGACACTCGACTGCAAATCCATGACCTTGCCTTCAACCGGACTTCGTGCCGTGTAGGTGCCCAGGCCATTGACGCGAATACGAAGCAGGTAGGCCTCGCCCTGAACGACACACTTGTCGGTCGTTTCGACCGATACGACCGTACCGTCAGCCGGGCTGATGATGCCCAGGGCAACCGATGGCACCTCCCGTATCGGATCGCGAAACAAGAAGTACAGCAGCGCGAGCAGGATCACGGGCAGAAGCACCAGCCAGGGATCGGCATAGCGCAGCAGTACGACGCCGACCGCCACGACCAGGATCATTGGCAGAATGCCCTCCTGGGCGATGAATGGATTGCGTTTCCCGTGCAACACAGAAGAGTCTTCGATATGACGTCAACTTGGACGATCGCCTGCTTTAGCAGCCGAGTCAATATCGGAATCACGCAGCCATCACATCGTCGGGCAGAAACGGTTAGAATGCGCGCCTCACGGACTGAAGGTTTTGCGATCGATGCGTTTTTCCGAATTCGGGCTGACCACACTAAAGGAAGTACCTGCCGAGGCAGAAATTGTCAGCCATAAACTCATGCTGCGCGCCGGGCTGATACGACGCCTCGCATCCGGGCTCTTCACCTGGATGCCGATCGGCCTTCGAGTCCTGCGCAAAGTCGAAGCCGTGGTCCGTGAGGAGATGGATCGCGCCGGCGCGCTCGAGCTGCTGATGCCGGCCGTGCAACCTGCGGAGCTGTGGCAGGAATCCGGGCGCTGGGACCAGTACGGTCCACTACTGCTGCGCATGCAAGATCGCCACCAGCGGGACTTCTGTTTTGGCCCGACGCATGAGGAAGTCATTACGGATATCGCGAGACGGGAACTGCGAAGCTACAAGCAGCTGCCAATTAATTATTATCAGATACAGACCAAGTTTCGTGATGAAATTCGGCCTCGGTTCGGCGTGATGCGAGCTCGCGAATTCATTATGAAAGACGCGTATTCCTTCGATATCGACCATGCCGGACTCGAAGCGTCGTACTCCCGGATGCATGCGGCTTACACCGCGATCTTCGAGCGCCTCGGTCTGAAATTCCGCGTCGTCGACGCCGACAGCGGAGAAATCGGTGGCAGCCGCTCGCAGGAATTTCACGTACTGGCCGACTCCGGCGAAGACGCGATTGCGTACAGCGACGTGGACAACTACGCATCGAACATCGAGACGGCGGCGACGTCCGCGCCGGAAGGCAGTCGCCCGAGCGCGAAACAGCCGCTTGAGAAGGTCAGGACGCCCGGAATCGGGACGATTGATGCGCTGTGCAAATTCCTGGCCGTCACTCCGGCGCAGACGCTCAAGACCCTGATCGTCGACGGCACCGATGGACCCGTCGCCCTTGCGCTACGCGGCGACCACGCGCTCAATTCCGTCAAGGCACAGAAAATTCCGGGGGTCGCATCGCCGCTGACGATGGCCAGAGCGGAGGTGATACACAATGTCACCGGGTGTTCGCCGGGATATGCCGGCCCGATCGGGCTCGACATTCCCCTGTTCTACGACCATGCAACCGCGGCTATGAGTGATTTTGTCTGCGGCGCCAATGAATCGGACATGCATTACAGGGGCGCCAATTTCGATCGTGACATCGAGGCAAGGGAAACGGTCGATATTCGTAACGTGGTCGCCGGCGACCCCACCCCGGGCGGCAAAGGCACGCTTAGCATTGCACGAGGTATCGAAGTCGGACATATCTTCCAGCTCGGCGACAAATACAGCCAGTCGATGGGCGCGACCGTGCAGGACCCGGACGGCAAGAACCGCGTCATGGCCATGGGCTGCTACGGAATTGGCATTACGAGGATCGTCGGTGCTGCGATCGAGCAGAACCACGACGAGAATGGCATTATCTGGCCCGGGCCCCTGGCGCCGTTTGACGTGGTGCTGGTGCCGATAAATCTGCAGCGCTCCGATGCGGTGCGCGAGGCCGCTGAAACGCTGTACGAACAGCTGCAGGAAAAGGGCCTCGACGTGCTCTTCGATGATCGTGACGCGCGGCCAGGCGTAAAGTTTGCTGACGCCGAGCTGATCGGGATTCCGCATCGGCTCGTGATCAGCGAACGTAGCCTGGCGGCCGGGGAACTCGAATACCGCCACCGCCGTGATGACGAATCGCGCAATTTGAAACGTGAAGAGGCTCTCAAACTGCTCGAGAAATATACTGTAAGCTAATGATTTTAATACACTATAAACTATATGATACTGTGGTCATGACATTCATTCGTCGCATCGGAACCCTCGCCCTGTGCGCGGCCCTGATTTCAGGCGGGGCTGCCGCGGCCGAGCCGACGCCCGACCCGGAACTCCGCGAAGCACTGCGGCAGGCGGCCAGCGAGTCTGCGAGCTTTACAGATCGCTTTCATGCCGAGGTGTGGCTGACCGACATGTCGCGTCGCCTGGCACAGCAGGTCGAGGACCCGGATGAACGCATCGAGATCCTGACGCTGGTGCACATGGAAGCCGCCCGAGTCGAGCTGCCGCCCGAGCTCGTGCTGGCCGTAATCGAGGTCGAGAGCAATTTCGACCGCTACGCCGTTTCCGTCGCCGGGGCGCTCGGACTGATGCAGGTTATGCCGTTCTGGCTCAATGAAATTGGCCGGCCCGACGACAATCTTCTGCACACCGACACTAACCTTCGCTACGGCTGCACAATCTTGCGCTTTTATCTCGACAAGGAAAAAGGCGATTTGCGGCGGGCGCTGGGCCGCTATAACGGCAGCCTCGGCAAGCGCAAATACCCGAACAAGGTCATCGACAAGCTCAGCAAGAAGTGGTTTCAGGCCTGATGCGGCTAGCCGATCGTGAAGCCCGCCAGCTCCTGGTATTTAGCCGGACTTTCCTCAACGGCTGACACATCCGCCAGCGGCGGGCCCTGGTGCAACCAGGCTCCAAGCGCGTTCAACGCTTCCTCGGAGCCGCAGGCCAGGACTTCGACGTCACCGTTGTCGAGGTTGATCGCGTGTCCCGTGATTCCGAGCCGCTGCGCTTCACGCCGCGTGCTGTCGCGAAACCAGACGCCCTGCACGCGGCCCCTGACGCGGTATCGCCGTGCTGTTTGCGGTGAACCTGCTGAAGACGAGCGCGGCGTTATCGGGAATCGTCCGGAGAATCGGCCTCTGCAGCCTCGCTGGCTTTGAGCGCATCCAGGGCCTTCATTTTCGCCTGCTTCGCGTTATATCGCGCCTGCGAGTACTGGCGTTCATTGAGCTTTTGCTCGGCACTCTGCAGATAGGATTCGGCGGCTTTCAGGTGAATCGCAGCTTTTTCAGCCGCCCCGGCCTCCTTTGCGACGGCAATCGCCTGCCGTGCATCGCTCATTTCCTGGACAGGCGGCGCCGTTTCACACGCTGCCAGGGACAGGACAGCGGTGGCCAGGAGCACCTGCGCAAGTGATTTGAGTCCGGATTTTTTCACGCTTTATTCTTGCTTATGAGAAACCCTCCAACGCTATCAATCGGGACCACCGGCCGTCAAGCCAACCGCTTTGCGCTGACGCGCCCGATCCTGCCTGCTAGAGTTTGCTTTCGGCGCAGAAGCTCGTTTGACGAGGACCTCATGGCATTAACGATCTACCACAACCCCGGCTGCTCCAAGTCGCGCAAGACCCTGGAAATCCTGCAAACTGCGGGCGTCGCGACGACCATCGTGCCCTATTTGGAACAGACGCCCGACGCGAGCCGGATTCTTGCTATCGCGGCCCAGCTCGGCAGCCCCGTGGCCGGGCTGCTGCGACGCGGCGAAAGCGCGGTCCGGGACGCGACCGACCTTCCCGCTCTCGACGACGACAACGCCCTCGCCGCCTGGATCGCCGCGCATCCTGTTGCGCTGCAGCGGCCCATCGTCGTTGACTCGGAAAGCGGCAGGGCAGTGATCGGCAGACCGCCCGAGAATGTGCAGGAACTGATTTCCTGATGGCCGAGATCCTCGTCCTATATTACTCGCGCAAGGGCGCCACGGAAGCGCTTGCTCGCGAAGTGTGCCATGGCGTCGACGCCGTGTCCGGCATGGCGGCGCGCCTCCGCACGGTGCCGCGGGTGTCGGATGTCAGCGAAGCCGTCGAGAGCGCCGTGCCCGGCTCCGGCCCGCCGTATGCCATACCCGCCGATCTCGCCGAGTGCGCGGGCCTGGTCATGGGCAGCCCGGCCTATTTCGGCAACATGTCGGCGCCGCTCAAGCACTTTCTTGACGGCACGGTACAAGAATGGTTCAAAGGCGCTGCCGTCGGCAAGCCGGCCGGCGTGTTTGCCTCAACGTCGTCCTTGCATGGCGGTCAGGAGTCGGCGCTGCTTTCCATGGCGCAGCCGTTACTGCACCACGGCATGCTGATCGTCGGTTTGCCGTACACCGAAGAGGCATTGACGACAACGAGGACGGGGGGAACGCCCTATGGCGCCACACATGTCACCTGGAATCGCCGGCCCGACTCGCTGTCCGAAGAAGAAAAGCGGCTGGCGCGCGCCCTCGGAAAACGCGTCGCAGAAATTGCGAGCCGGCTGGCCGACCCGGTCACGGCTTAGCCGTTTTCGGGCAGATTGAGCACGTCCCGCACGAACGGAACGGTAAGGCGCCGCTGTGCGCGCAGCGCCTCCAGGTCCAGCTTGTCCAGCAATCCGTACAGGCTCGCCATGTCGCGACGGCTGCGCTTCAGCAAATAGCGCGCGGTTTCACCCGGAAGATCGAGTCCGCGATGCCTGGCGCGCAGCTGCAGGGCCGTCACTCTATGCTCATCGTCAAGCGCGTGGACGTGAAACACCGGCAGTCGCGACAAGCGGCTTGCAAGATCGGCCAGTCGTATCGGGCACTCGCGCGGCGCCATGCCGGCAGCAACAATCAGCTGGCTCCCGGCGTCGAAAAGCTGGTTGCATAAATCAAATAACGCGGCCTCCCAGTCCGCGTCCCCCACGACTGTCTCGACGTCGTCGATGCAAACCAGTTCGCGGCTCGCAAGCCCTTCCAGTATCCCCGGCCCTGATACGGCGAACTTTGACAGCGGGATGTACACGGAGCGATCACCGGCTCGGTCGCAGACCGCCTGTAGCAAATGTGTCTTGCCCGCGGATTCCGGGCCCCACAACCAGCATCCGTGTGCTTCCCGACCGCCGGCGCCACCGGCGAGCTCACGCAGCGTCGCCACCAGCGACTCGTTGCCGTGCGAGTAAAAACTGGCAAACACCGCGTGATCGGCAAGACGCAATGGCAAGACGAGCTGGTTCATTCGTCCTCGAGTACCACCATGGCGTCGGGATGTTCCTTGAGATAGCGGTGAAATGCGAAGCGCACCAGCACAGAGAGAACCGCGGCCGTCGGCAGAGCAAGCAGTATCCCGAAGAAGCCGAACAGCTGGCCGCCGGCCGCGACGGCGAGAATGATAATCACCGGATGCAGACCGATGCGGTCGCCGACCAGCTTCGGCGTCAGCACCGAGCCTTCGAGAACCTGGGCGAGCGTGAAGGTGACGACAACGCCGACGATTTGCCAGAGCGGGTTTGGCTCGAGCGCGACCGTCAGGCCTGCAAGCGCGATACCGAACACGAATCCGAGGTACGGAACGAAGCTGACCAGACCTGCGACGACGCCGATAGCTACCGCAAACTTCAGCCCTACGAGGCTGAGCCCGATCGAATAGATGATCGCAAGCGCGGCCATGACGAGTAGTTGACCGCGCAGGAACGCGCTGAGTACGTCGTCCGTTTCGCGCGCAAGCTGGAAGACGGTATCGCGCTGGCTTTCCGGCACGAGGGCGCCTACGTGCACGAGAATCGAATCCCAGTCGCGCAGCAGATAAAACGTCAGAATCGGGATCAGGAACAGGCTGAGGACGGCCGCCGCCAGAGCGCCGCCGGATTTGCTGACTGACAGCAAGAGCTTGCCACTCCAGCTGCCGACCATGTCGCTGTAGCGCGCAAGAAACGCGCCGATACCTACGTCGTCGCCCGATTCCAGATCGAGCCAATCGGTGACCGACGGCAGCCATTCCTGCTCGACGCGCCTCGCGATGTCGGGCAGCGCATCGAACAGCGCAGAAATCTGGGTCTTGATCAACGGCCCGACGAGCAGGATCAAGAGCGCGAGCAGGAGGAATGTAATCAGGAATACAGCGACAACCGCCAACGTACGCGGCATCTTGAGCTTCTGCAGACGATCCGCGAGGGGGTCGCCTATGTAGGCGAGCAACGCGGCAGCAACGAATGGAGTCAGCACCGGTGCCAGGAGATAGAATAGCCAGCCGGTCAAGGCTATAGCGATTAGCCAGTTAAGGCGAAGATCAGTCTGCATGTCTATTCACCCGCGCGCACACGTATCGACCAGGACCGGGCATAGTCTACGCCACTGATAACGACCGTGATCAGAATTGCGGCACCAAGCACCGTGATCGAGATCTCGTCCGGCCACCCAAAGCCGGCGCGACTCAACACGAATAGCAGGAACAGGAGCTGCAGCGCCGTATTGAGTTTGCTGATTCTCGTTGGCTCGCCCTGCACCGGCTTGACAATGAAATTGTACGCCGCCGCACCGCCAACGATAACGACGTCCCGCAGTATCACGATGACCGTGAGCCAAACCGGTATGAGCTGCAGGAACGTCAGCGTGATAAACGTGCCTGCGACAAGCATTTTGTCCGCGACAGGATCCAGCAAGGCGCCCAGGCGGGTATGCCAGTCGTATCGGTTCGCAAGATAACCGTCGACACCATCCGAAAAACCGGCCACGAAAAATAATGCGAGTGCCCACGCGAAGTGATCGTGGAGTATCAACAGCAGTATCGGTGCCACGAGCAGGATTCGCAGCAACGAAATAGCGTTGGGTAACCAGCGGAGCGACATGTATACGGGTGTCAGGGGCCGTAGAAAAACTCGAGGGCGCCCACGGACGAAACGTCGCCGACAAGAGAGGCGTTCTCCTGTTCCAAGAGCCCGTTAAACCTCAGGGCCCGACGGAGCCGATCCGCTCCACCACGAACGTCGACACGGTAACTGACACGATCGCCGGCCACCTCGGTGATGACGTAGTGCTCGATCAGGCTGATGCCGGCCAGCAGGCGCTGCAGGGAACCGTAGTCCTGCACGGACTCAATTCCGGACACGTTGAGCGCAACCGATTCGACCGGGGCATTGCCGCCGACGGCAAACTCCGCGGTCAAGAGATCCGCGATACGACCGACAATTGCCTCGGGCGGTCCGGTCCAGCTGCGCTCTGCCCCGCTGAAATAATAGCTCCACTCTTCGCGGCGGCCGGACGACGGACGAATCCGTCCGATCAGGATGGAGTTGACGGCGTAGCGATTTGAAGCAGCGATTATTCGCTCATCGAAACCGCCCCAGATGTCGCTGAAGCTGACGCGCTGCAGGTCGATCGTATCGAGCAGCGGAAATACCAGCGGCAGCCCGCGCCGCTCGGCTATTTCCAGGATGCGCTCCCGTAGACGCTGATTGACGTCGATTGAGCGGGACATGCCGTCCGTGCGATCCGGATCGTCGGCGGCGATTATTTCACGGCTGCCGCGACCCCAGTCGACGGCCACCCAGACCAGCGTCAGCGGTCGCTCAGCGCCCCAGACCGTCCTTCCCGCGTCGCGCAACGTCTGCTCGATGGCCTGCCCGTCGAATGACACCCACAGCGAATCCTTGGCGCCAGGTCGAAATTGCATGACATAGGACGCCGGATCAGGGAACAGCTCACGGACTGCCTCGGCATTGGAACTGAGATCGGATCCCGATACCCGCAGCAGGACCGCGGCGAGAGCCAGTTCGTAGGCGGCTTCGCGCGGATTTTTTGCCTCGCGGTGGTACGGCACCTCGGCCGTGTACAGTGTCGGCACGTCCACGGCAGCCGCGACGGACAAGAGCCCGCCGTTCAAGACAGCGGCCGCCAGCGCCAAGCAAATCGTATGCCGGAGTCTACCGCAGCGTCGGTATAGTCGGGTTTTCAACAAGGGTGGTTTCCCCGCTCAGAACGAAGCACTATTATATCGCCCTCGCAGAGTATGCCACTCCAACATGAGCAATAAACCTCTAACCTATAAAGAGGCCGGTGTCGATATAGACGCCGGCAACGAACTGGTCGAACGGATCAAGCCGCTCGTCAGACGCACACGGCGGCCCGAGGTACTTGCCGGTATCGGCGGTTTCGGCGGGTTGTTCGCGCTACCGCCGGGCCGCTATCGCGAACCCGTGCTGGTATCGGGCACCGATGGAGTTGGCACCAAGCTGATGCTGGCCCAGCACCTGAATCGACACGACACGATCGGTATCGATCTCGTTGCAATGTGTGTCAACGACATACTGGCCCAGGGCGCAGAACCGCTGTTTTTCCTCGACTATTTTGCCTGCGGCAAACTGGACCCCGGGGTGGCACGTGACGTGATCGCCGGCATCGCCGACGGCTGTGTGCAGGCGGGCGCCGCGCTTGTTGGGGGCGAAACCGCTGAAATGCCGGATATGTACGCCGACGGCGACTACGATTTGGCAGGATTCACGGTCGGGGCCGTCGAGCGAGCCGAGTTAATCGACGGCAGCAGCATCGCTGCCGGGGACGCACTGATCGGTATCGCATCCAGTGGACCGCATTCCAACGGTTACTCGCTGATACGCAAAATCCTCGATCGAGCCGGAGAGTCAGCTATCGACGGTGAGCCAGCGGACAGCAGGCTCCTTGCGCCAACGCGGATCTACGTCAAATCAATCCTGACGTTGCTTCGCGCGGTTCGTATCAAAGGTCTTGCGCACATCACGGGTGGCGGCCTCACGGACAATGTGCCGCGCATTTTTCACGCCGAACTCGATGCCGAAATCGACACCTCGACCTGGCAACAGGGCGCCGTCTTCGACTGGCTGGCCGAACACGGAAATGTCGCGACAGACGAAATGCGCCGCACGTTCAACTGCGGCGTGGGCATGGTCGCGGCTGTCGATGACAACAAGGTTGAAGATGCAATTCAAATCCTGAGGGACCAGGGTGAGAACGCCTGGAGAATTGGTCGCGTAGTGGCCGGCAGCCGGAAAACACGATACGTCTGATGGCGGCGCGCTGTAAAACCGCGATTCTCATCTCCGGATCCGGCACCAACCTCCAGGCATTTATTGATCGAGTCGGCTGCGGCGCGCTGGATCTCGAACTTTGCGTCGTCTTCTCGAACAAACCCGACGCTTATGGCCTTGTCCGCGCCCGCGATGCCGGCATTCCGACGGCCTGCATCGAGCACGGGCAGTTTGCCGATCGCAGTGCTTTCGATCGCGCCGTAGCCGCGAAACTCGATGAATGGCGGCCGAACCTGCTGGTCCTCGCCGGCTTTATGCGCATCCTGAGCCCCGACTTCCTGACACATTACGCCGGCAGGATTCTGAACATACATCCGGCGCTGCTGCCGGCTTACCCGGGACTGAATACACACCAGCGCGTACTGGACGCCGGGGACAGATGGCACGGCAGCACCGTGCATTTTGTAACGGAGAAACTCGACGGCGGACCGCGGATCCTGCAGGGGCGCCTGCCCGTTACCGCCGGCGAGACCGCCGACCAACTGGCCGCACGCGTGCAGGCCATCGAGCACCAGATTTATCCCGAGGCTGCCGGCTGGGTTGGCGAAGGTCGCGTCGAATTTCGTGACGACAGGACCTGGATCGACGGCGTCATGTCCGACGAACCGGTGATACGGATGTTCGATCGCAGGGGAAAAAGACTTTAGGAGCGCATCCCGTCGATCATCGTCGCCGCTCGTGCCGCTCCTTTAAATTCGATCAGGCTTTCGGCAACGTCACGCCCGTCTGGCCCTGGTACTTGCCGCCGCGGTCCTTGTAGGACGTTTCACACGCCTCATCGGATTCCAGGAACAGCATCTGCGCCACGCCCTCATTGGCGTAAATCTTGGCAGGAAGCGGCGTCGTATTGGAAAACTCGAGCGTCACGTGCCCTTCCCACTCGGGTTCAAGCGGCGTCACGTTCACGATGATGCCGCATCGGGCATAGGTCGACTTGCCGAGACAGATCGTCAACACGGTGCGCGGAATACGAAAGAACTCGACGGTCCTCGCGAGCGCGAAGGAGTTCGGTGGAATTACACAAACGTCGCTCTGGATATCGACGAAGCTGGTCTCGTCAAAGCCCTTCGGGTCGACGATCGCGGAATTGATGTTGGTGAAGATCTTGAATTCATCCGAGCAACGAACGTCATAACCATAGCTCGACGTCCCGTAGCTGACGATGCGCCCGTCGCGATTCTCCCGGACCTGGTCCGGCTCGAACGGTTCGATCATGCCGTGTTCGACGGCCATGCGGCGAATCCAGTGATCCGCTTTGATGCTCACTTTCGCTCCTCGACGACAATCGGACCGAATTTCGAACTATGGTCGGCACGCTCCGCGGCTTGCGCAGCACCGATTTTCCAGGCTGCCGCACGAAAGGCCGCTGCTATCGGGGAATCGGGCTCAGCGATCACTGTGGGCGTTCCCGAGTCGGTCTGCTCCCTGATACGCGAATCGAGAGGCAGTTGACCGAGCACCCGGACGTCGAAGTCGCGGCTCATTTTTGCCGCGCCCCCCTCGCCAAAAATCGGGTCCTCGTGCCCACAGTTGGAGCATACGTGCGTGCTCATGTTTTCAACGACGCCCAGTACGGGTATCGACACCTTGCGGAACATTGCCAGGCCTTTGCGCGCGTCGATGGCCGCAATATTCTGTGGCGTAGTGATAATCACGGTACCCGAGACCGGCACCTGCTGCGCCAGGGTTAACTGGATATCCCCGGTGCCTGGCGGCATATCGACAATCAGGTAGTCGAGGTCCTCCCACTGCGTCTGGTGCGTCAGCTGGCTCAGCGCAGAGGTCACCATCGGGCCACGCCAGATCATCGGCTGGTCAGCGTCGACGAGCGCACCGATCGACATGACCTGCAGGCCGTGTGCCCGCAGCGGCAGCATCGTCTTGCCGTCCTTGCTGGCCGGCTGCTCGCCCACGATGCCCATCATATGCGGCTGGCTCGGGCCATAGATATCGGCATCCAGAATGCCGACAGACGCGCCTTCCGCTGACAGCGCCAGCGCGATATTCGCCGCAACCGTCGATTTGCCGACGCCGCCCTTGCCCGATGCCACGGCGATGATGTTCTTTACGGCCGGGATGGGCTGCAGGTTTTTCTGCACTGCATGACGTATGATTCTCGTTTGAAGCCCTATTTCCACGTTTGCCCCGCCGGTTTCAGCGCGCAGCGCGTCCGAGAGCTGTTCCCTGATGGCCGCGTGCGCACTCCGGCACGGAAACCCGAGTTCGATGCTCGCCGTCACACGGTCGCCCGAGACGCCGGCGTCCCGGACCCTGGCAACCTCGCCCAATTTCCGGTCCACCACCGATAATTCAATGGAATTGAGGAACTTGCTCACATCTGAATCTGTTGACGGCGTCACACTTCGCTCGCTTGTATTAGGTAAAATCTAGATGCCGAGGACCGGTCTGCACCGGAAATTCGGTGGCACATTGTAACGAAGGTGAGCCGGGAACGAAGACGTTTTTGGGCATTCTCGCCGAATCGTCGTTAATTGCTGGAAGCCGACAATGGCGACCGATGTGCCGGGTCCGTTGTGGCATAATGCCGCGTCGGGGACAAGGCGGCACTGCAACCGGGGGTGACTTTCGGGGCAATCACCCCCGTATTGCTTGGGCAAGAGCGAATTGACGAATTGGCGTTACGTAAGCATCCAGTGAATATTATGGCAATCACCAAGCGGCCGCTCGCGAGACCGGCTGGTGTGTCGTGTTTGCGAAATGCAGTCGACGGCGGTTGCGCGATATGAGCTTCCTCGCGTCATTTCGCTCCGATCAGATCCTGTCGCAGCTCATAGCGGAGCAGGATGCCGCATCGCCCTCGGCACAAAAGCTCGTCGACAAACTGAAGAAAGCCGGTAACCGGGCCGTGCCGAAAATCATCGACGCCCTCGCGCTGTCTGACAAGACGCACACGATGGTACTCGTCGATATCCTTGGCGAACTCGTCAACGACAAGAACCTGAACATGTACCGGGAAGGGCTCGCCGACGGTAATGAACGTGTCGTATCGGGCACCGCCTGGGCGCTCTCCAGCAGCACCGACTATAACCCCAACAGCCTGCTCGATTTTTTTGATGACGATGAAGTATCGAAAGCGGCGCTGATCGACGTGCTGCGCGTGCACAAGCAGGACCTCAGTGTGCACGAACTTCTGCGACGCGCCTACGAGTGCGAAACGAAGGAAAAGGCGGCGATCTTCAGGATCATCGAGGAAATTATCAAGCCCGAAATGGTACCGGACTTGATCGCTCGAATGGGCGGCAAGGACCCGGTTATCAAAATGCACTTGATGAACCTCCTGGCCCAATTCGACAAACCCGAAATCAATCATGCGTTGGAGATTCAGCTCAAGGATCCGAACAAGATGGTCCGTAGCGCCGCGCTGGCGGCACTGGGCGCGCGCAGCGGCAATGTCAATATCGCAAAAGTCGCGGAAGTCCTTACCGACCCGGACCTCGACGTACAAAACAAAGCCGTCGACGTGCTCATCAAAGCCAATCATCCGGACACGATCCGTTACCTCGTCACCGCACTGAAAGACGAATCGGAATATGCGCGACGAGCGGCGGTCGAAGTACTCAATGAAATCGGAGACGTCAATTCCGTCAAGGACCTGCTGGATGCGATCAAAGACGACGATTGGTGGGTTCGCTCGCGCGCCGGCGATGCGCTGGCCGAAATCGGCGGCCCGAGGGTTGTCGATTCGGTTGTCACCCTGATCAATGACGAAGATGAAGACATTCGTCGCACCGCGATCGAGATTCTGAATACCACCAAGGATCAGCGCGCGGTCGACCATCTGATCAAGGCAACGGACGACAGCGACTGGTGGGTTCGCGAGCGCGCCGTCGATGCGCTATCGAAAATTGGCGACACGAAAGCGCTGCCAAAACTCGAAGCCATGCTCGGCCAGGACAGCAAAACGGACACAGTTGTGATTCGGGCACTGGCGAAGCTGGGCAGCCACAAGCACATCAACAAGATCCTGCCGATGCTGCAGCGACCGGAACGCGAAATCCAGATCGAAGCCATCAAGGCGGTGGCGCAGCTCGCGGACGATGCGAACGCCGATACGATTCGTAATCTGCTGAAGAAGATCAAGAATTCTGAAGACGCCACCATCATTAACGTTGCCGACAAAGCCCTAAAAGACCTCGACGCCCGTTACTCCGAAACCGTCCTCGAAGAAAACGTGCGCGCGAAAAAGATCGCTTCGCATACCAAGACGCTGTTGCTCGAAAATGACGAGCTCGACAAACTGCTGGGCGCCCAGGCGGCCCAGATTGCGGAAGCCGCTAAACCGAAAGTATCGGAACAGGAGGCCGCATCCGGCCCGCGGATCCTGGACATTTCCAAGCTCAAACCGGGCGACATTATCGAAGGACGCTACCGGTATATCGAGAAAATCGGTAAGGGCGCGTTCGGCACCGTGCTGCTCATGGAAGACGAGGTCGTTGACGAGCAGCTGATTCTGAAGTTCTTGAATCCGAATGTTTCCTCGGACGAGGAAATGATGAAGCGTTTCGTGCATGAGCTTCGTTACTCTCGCAAAATTACCCACCGCAATGTGATTCGTATATACGACTTCCTGAACCTGCAGGGCTGTTATGCCATTTCGATGGAGTATTTCCCGTCGCACACCTTGTCGGGCGAAATTCCCGACGGCAAACCGATGGAAATGAAGAAAGTACTGCAATACTCGCGCGATATTGCCGCGGGAATGCACGTGGCTCACCAGGCGGGCGTCATTCACCGTGACCTCAAGCCGGCAAATATTCTGGTCAACGACGAAGGACTTCTCAAGATTGTGGATTTTGGTGTTGCAGCGGCGGCCAGCAGCGGCGACACTCAGCTCACCAAAACCGGCTACGTGATCGGGTCACCCAAATACATGGCACCTGAACAAATTCTGGGCAAGAAAGTGGACGTAACCGCCGATGTCTACAGCGTCGGCGTCATTATTTACGAAATGGCAACCGGTATACCGCCATACAGTCGCGGTGACCATATGTCGGTGATGTACCAGCACGTGCAGGGTAAGGCGAAACACTGCCAGGAAATCAACCCGGACATCAGTGATGAATTCGCGGATCTCATCGTCAAGGCCATGTCGGTCGATAAATCAAAGCGTTTTCAATCGATGGCCGAACTGACTGAAGCGCTCGACGCAATTACAGGCTGAGGCCGGCTATGGCTCGTATCGACGCATTCCTGAAACTGGGACTGGCACAAGGATGCTCCGACGTGCATCTCGCGGTCGGTGTGCCGCCGATGCTGCGTATGAACGGCGACCTGATGCCCATCAAGTTCCGGCAGCTGTCCGATACGGAACTCGAAACCTACATCACCGAAGTGCTGACAGCGAAACAAAAAGAACGCCTTGCAGAAGGGCACGACCTGGATTTTTCCTATGTCGGTGATGAAAGCGGCCGCTTCCGCGTCAATGTCTTTCGTAAAGAAACCGGGATCGGCGCCGTATTCCGGCACATTCCGGGGGATGTCCCGAAACTCGACGATCTCAAAGTTCCGCCGATCCTGAAAAAGTTCTGTGACTATCACCAGGGCATGGTGCTGGTCACGGGGTCAACCGGTACCGGTAAGTCGACCACGCTCGCGGCGATGATTGATCACCTTAACGAAACACGCAACCTGAACATCATCAGCCTGGAAGACCCTATCGAGTTCGTGCATCCGAGCAAGAATTGCCAGGTCATCCAGCGCGAGGTCGGTACACACGTGAAGAGTTTTGCCGACGGCGTCCGCTCCTCGATGCGTGAGGATCCCGACGTCATACTGGTGGGCGAGCTGCGTGATGCCGAAACCATCTCCATGGCAATGACGGCCGCGGAAACGGGCCATCTCGTGCTTGGCACCCTGCATACTACGGGCGCCGTAAAGACCATTGACCGAATCATCGATGCGCTGCCCGGCGAGCTCCGAGAGCAGACCAAGGGATTCCTATCGATGAGCCTCAAAGCCGTCGTTACGCAGGTGTTGGTAAAAACGCCGGATGGGCGCGGCCGGCGCGCCATCCTCGAGATCCTGGTGAACAGCCGGGCGATTTCGAAGCTGATAATGACCGACCAGACGCACCAGATACCCTCGCAGCTCACGACCGGCAAGAACGTCGGTATGCAGATCATGGACCAGGCGTTGCTTGACGCGATTCGCGCCAAGGAAATCGACGCAGATGATGCGATTCGCTACGCCGCGGACAAGAAGAAGTTCCAGCGATTTGTCACCGACACGGAAATGGTCCAGACGCTGGACGTCAGCGGAGGTTGAGGTAAGTTATGGCCACGATCGACAGCTACCTTCAACAGGCGCTCAAGCTTAATGCCTCCGACCTGCATTTTGTTTCGGGCGACCCGGTCCGGGCGCGCGTGCACGGCAACCTGACCGTCATGGTGGAAGAGCCACTGCTGACCGAGAAGGCCGAGGAAGCTGTTTTCGAAATCATGGACGGCATAACGAAAAAAGCGTTTGACGCCGATGATGCCGCCGATTTCGCCTATGAGATCCCCGACGTTTCCCGCTTTCGGGTGAATGCTTTTCGCCATCTGAACGGCATTGGCGCGATTTTTCGCGCGATTCCTTCCAGCGCCCTGACGCTGGTGGACCTTGGCATGCCCAAGGTCATTCACGATCTCTGCAAGTACACGCAGGGAATGATTCTGGTGACCGGCAAGACCGGGTCCGGCAAGTCCACGACACTCGCGGCCATGATCGACGCGATGAACAAACGTCTCAAAGGCCATATACTGACTATTGAGGATCCGATCGAGTTCGTTCACAAGGCCCAGGGCTGTCTCATGAGCCAGCGTGAAATTGGCGTGCACAGCCCGAGCTTCGCGGAAGCCCTGCACTCGGCGATGCGTGAGGATCCGGACGTTATCCTGGTTGGCGAAATGCGAGACCTTGAAACGATCAGCATTGCCGTCACGGCGGCCGAGATGGGTATTCTGGTCATGGGCACGCTGCATACCAACGGGGCTGCACAGACTGTCGACCGGATCATCAACTCGTTCCCGGCCGACAAGCAAAGTCATATTCGCACCATGATCTCGACCTCACTGAGAGGCGTGGTTTCGCAGCAGCTGCTCCCCACTTGCCACAAACCCGGCCGCGCGGCGGCGCTGGAGATAATGATCAATACGCCAGCTGTCTCGAACCTGATTCGGCAGGGCAAGCTTGATCAACTCGAAACAGCCATTCAGAGCGGCGGCAACATCGGCATGCGAACAATGGACGGCGCGCTGATGGAGCTCGTCGAGAAAGGCTGGGTTTCGGCTCAGGAGGCTTACCAGCAGGCCAACAACAAGACGAAGTTCGAGAGCCTGAAGGAAGTCGAACAAGGCTGACGTCACGTGGCATAATCGCGGCCACTGCCGACCCGAAGCCGCGACGATGCCCCGAAAGCGAAAAATTCTCGTAACGAGCGCCCTGCCCTATGTCAACGGATCGCCCCACATGGGCCATCTCGTCGAGTACCTGCAAACCGATATCTGGGTTCGCTTTCAGAAGCTGCGAGGGCATGACTGCATTTACGTTTGCGCCTCCGACGCGCACGGCACGCCGATCATGCTCAAGGCGCGCGAACTCGGCATTACGCCGGAGGCCCTGACCGAAGGGTATGCAGCGGAATTCGTCAACGATTTCCGCGATTTCGGCGTTGACTTTGACAACTACTACACGACGCACTCGCCCGAGAATGAAGCGCTCGTTACTGAGATGTTCAAAGTTTTAAGTGACAACGGCGATATCTTTACCCGGACCATCGAGCAATCTTACGATGAAAAGGAGGGCATGTTCCTGCCGGATCGCTTTGTGCGCGGCACCTGTCCGTTTTGCAGGGCAGAAGACCAGTATGGCGACGCCTGCGAAAACTGCAGCAAGACCTATTCGCCCGCCGATTTGATTAATCCTGTTTCGGTCATTTCGGGCACGGCCCCGGTAAGGCGCAAATCCGAACATTACTTCTTCAAGTTGAGCAGCTATGGCGACCGCTTGCGGCGCTGGATGAGCGAGGCAGAGCTGGACAACAACGTTGTCGCAAAGCTCGAGGAATGGTTCGAGGCCGGCCTGCAGGACTGGGATATCTCCCGCGACGCCCCCTACTTCGGATTTCGTATCCCCGGTACCGACGACAAGTATTTTTACGTCTGGCTGGACGCGCCGGTTGGCTACATGGCGAGCTTCAGGCATCTTTGCGAGCGACGCGACGATCTTGATTTCGACGACTACTGGCGGCCGGGCAGCGCTGCAGAGGTCTACCATTTCATTGGCAAGGACATCATGTATTTCCACACCTTGTTCTGGCCGGCGGTACTGGCGGGCGCCGGCTTTCGCACGCCGACCAGCGTGTTCGTGCACGGATTTCTGACCGTTAATGGTCAGAAGATGTCGAAATCTCGCGGCACTTTTATCAAGGCCCGAACCTACCTGGACAATCTTGATGCCAGCTTCCTGCGCTATTACTACGCGGCAAAACTCGGTCCGACGATCGAAGACATCGATCTGAACCTCGAGGACTTCATTGCGCGCGTCAATTCGGACCTCGTCGGCAAACTCATCAATATCGCCAGCCGCTGCGCCGGATTTATCAGTAAGCGTTTCGATGGCCGGCTGGCCAATCGCTTGCCCGACGCTGCGTTGTTCGACGAGTTCGCGAATGCTTCCGAGACGATCGCAAAGCATTACGATCGTCGCGAGTACTCGAAAGCTATGCGCCTGATTATGACGCTCGCAGACCGGGCTAACCGTTATATTGACGACAACAAGCCGTGGCTCATGGTCAAGGACGAGAACAAGCTAACCGATGTGCAGCTCGTCTGTACGCAGGGTCTCAATATGTTCCGCAGCCTTATGATTTATCTGTCGCCGGTGATTCCTGCCGTCGCCGACGATGCCCGTGCGTTTCTCAGCGAAGACGGCTGGCTCTGGCAGGATGCTTCGTCACCGTTACTCGATGCAACGCTGCCCGACTTCCAACCACTGCTGACGCGCGTGGAGCCGACACAGGTTCAGCGCATGATCGAACAATCCCAGGAGAGCACACCGGTGCCACAAGCTGAAACAAATAGCGCAATGATCAGCATCGACGAATTCATGAAAATCGACCTGCGAATTGCTCGCATCGAAAAAGCCGAACCTGTCGAAGGCGCCGATAAATTGCTTGCTTTGACGCTCGACATCGGCGATTCGACGCGGCAGGTCTTTGCGGGGATCAAAGCAGCTTACGATGCGCCGAGCCTCGTCGGCAAACACGTGGTGGTTGTCGCAAATCTCACGCCGCGGAAAATGCGCTTCGGCGTTTCGGAGGGTATGGTGCTCGCGGCCGGCCCCGGCGGCGAGGATATCTTCCTGCTCTCGCCCGACGACGGCGCGGAACCCGGCATGCGGGTCAAGTAATTTCGGACATGAGCTGATGACAGAACTGATCGTCATTCTCATCAGTACCGTGCTGGTCAATAACTTTGTGTTGGTCCGGTTCCTGGGGCTCTGCCCGTTTCTCGGTGTATCGCGGAACCTCGAAGCGGCGATGGGAATGTCGCTCGCAACAGGATTCGTGCTGACGGTGTCGTCGGCAACGGCTTACCTGTTGCACCAGTACGTTCTCGTGCCGCTCGATCTCGAGTACCTGCGAACGATTGGATTCATCCTCGTAATTGCGGCCAGCGTGCAGTTCACCGAGATCATGGTACGCCGCATGAGTCCACTGCTGGACCAGGTGCTCGGCATTTACATTCCACTCATTGCAACAAATTGCGCGGTACTCGGCGTGGCTTTGCTGAACGTGCAGCAGTCCAAGGGCTTCGTGCAGTCGCTTTTCTATGGATTCGGCGCGTCCATGGGTTTCGCGCTGGTGCTCGTGATGTTTGCCGCTATTCGCGAGCGCCTGGAGGCTGCCGATGTTCCAGCACCGTTTCGTGGCGCGGCCATCGCATTGATGACGGCAGGGATGATGTCGCTCGCATTCATGGGCTTCTCGGGCATGGCCCGTCTTTGATAGCCGCCGATGTGGATCGCCGTTTTGACAATCGCTCTTATTGCACTCATCGCCGGCCTGGCGTTGAGCTTGGCGTCTCGGCGGCTGCCCGCGACGACGGACGATCTCGTCGAGCGCGTGAATGAGCTCCTGCCGCAGACTCAGTGCGCGCAGTGTGGCTATCCCGGCTGTCGTCCCTATGCGACCGCGGTCGTCGAAGGCACGGCGGAGATCAATCTCTGTCCGCCGGGCGGCGAAGCTACGGTGCGACGCCTTGCCGATCTCCTGGGCAGGGAAATCATGCCGCTGGTGGAACGGGTTGAGCCGTCGGTCGCAGTCATCGATGAGTCATTGTGTATCGGTTGCGTGCACTGCCGGAATGCGTGTCCTGTGGATGCAATTGTCGGGGCTCCACATTTCATGCACACGGTCATCCAGAGCGAATGCACGGGATGCGAGCTCTGCATCGCACCCTGCCCCGTGGACTGCATCAGTATGAGGCCCCTGGTCAGCGCGGGGCTCTCAACGTGACCGCACCTACCTATGACCTCGGCAATCTGCACGGCGGATTGCGGCTTCCCGGGCATAAGGCCGCATCCACGGCTGAACCCATCCGCGATGTGCCAATACCGTCGCAGCTGATCCTCCCGATCACGCAACACGTTGGCGACCCGGCCCAGCCGGTTGTCGGCGCCGGCGATCGAGTCCTCAAAGGGCAGGTAGTTGCAGAACCTGACGGCACGCTCGGGGCGCCGGTTCACGCGTCGTCGTCCGGCAAGGTCGTCGCCATAGAACCCTGGCCGGTGTCGCGGCGTTACGGCGACAGCGCCCCCTGCATCATCATCGAATGTGACGGCGAAGATCGAGCCTTTGAAACGGACGGTCGATGGGAAGACTACCTGTCGCTGCAGCCTGCGGACCTGCTGTTGAGAATTCTGGACGGTGGCATCGTCGGACTGGGCGGTGCCGTTTTCCCAACGGCGCAAAAGCTCATGCAGGCACGAACCTGCAAGATCGAAACCCTGATCCTGAACGGCGTCGAATGCGAACCTTACATCAGTTGTGACGACATGCTGATGCGCGAACGTGCTGCCGAGATACTGAGCGGTGCGCAGATCCTGATGCACGCCATGCAGATCGAGTCCTGCTTTGTCGCCGTCGAAAGCGACAAACCCGACGCCCTGCACAGTCTCGGTGTCGCGCTGGCCGAGCTTGACGATGCCCGCCTGGTATTAAAGCAGGTACCGACAATCTACCCGTCCGGCGGTGAAGATCAACTTGTGCAGCTGGTTGCGAATCGCGAAGTGCCCAGCGGCGGATTGCCTACCGATGTCGGCTGCCTGGTGCAAAACGTCGGTACCGCGGCGGCAGTTCATGACTGGATCATCAACCACGAACCATTGATTTCCCGCGTTACGACGGTTGCCGGCGACGGCATCGTGAATCCGATGAACGTTAGGGCGCGCATTGGCACGACGATTGCGGACGTTGTCGAATTCACGGGTGGCTATGCGGAACGCGCCGATCACCTGATCATTGGTGGTCCAATGACCGGCAAATCAATGAGCACGGATCGCGTGCCCCTGGTGAAAGCGACAAATTCGATTCTCGTCGTACTGAAAACGTCATTTCAGGGCCGCGAGCTGCCCTGTATTCGCTGCGGCGACTGTGCCGCGGTCTGTCCGGTGCAGCTGTTGCCGCAGCAGTTGTTCCGGTATGCCTGCGCCGATAACGAAGCGAAACTGCGAGAATTCGGGCTCATCGACTGCATCGAGTGCGGCTGCTGCGACCTGGTCTGCCCCAGCCACATACCCCTGACGGCCAATTTCCAGATAGCCAAGAGTCGCATCCAGGAACTTGCCGATGAAAAAGCCCGCGCTGAACGCGCAAGACGGCGATTCGAAGCTCGCAACGAACGCCTGGAGCACGAAAAGCAGCAGCGTGAGGCCGAGCTTGCACGTCAAAAGGAATCAGCGAAGCAGGCCGGACCAGCCGCCATCGCCGAAATATTGAAACGTAAACAGCAGCAGGGCGAGGAGGACTAGACGTGGAGTTTGCTCGACGCCAATCGCCGTACTGGTCCGCCAGGGTTGCTGTTCCATCGCTCATGCTGCAGGTACTCGCGGCACTGGTCCCTGCCGCGATCGCACACGTCTGGTTCTTCGGGCCGGGCTTTATCTTCAACCTGCTGATCGCGTCGATTTTCGCAGTCGGCGGTGAATGGCTGGCGATGCACGTGCGCAAGCGCCCCCCCGAAGTGGCGCTAAGCGACTACACCGCACTGGTCACCGCTGCCCTGCTCGCGTTCGCGGTACCATCGCTCACACCGTGGTGGGTTACGGCGACCGGCGCGCTGTTCGCGATAGTCGTTGCCAAACACCTTTACGGTGGCCTCGGATTCAATATCTTCAATCCGGCCATGGCCGGGTACGTCGTGATTCTCATCGCCTTTCCGATGCACCTCAATCTCTGGATCGCGCCGCGCATGGGCGATATCGACTATCAGTACCTGACCGTGCTGCAGACACTCACCTATACGCTGACAGGTTCGCTGCCGGATACGCTGGGCTTTGACGCCGTCAGTCGCGCGACACCGCTCGATGTCATGAAATCCGGACTCAACGGCATGCGTACGGTGAGCGAGATTCGCACCAACCCGATCATGGGGGACTTCGGCGGCCGCGGCTGGGAGTGGATCGGCAACTTCCTCGCTATAGGTGGCTTCTGGCTGTTAATCAAGAAAATAATTCGCTGGCACATCCCGGTGGGGGTTGGCGTCGGATTGCTGCTGCCGGCAACGATCATGTATTTCGTCGACCCCGGCAGCCATCCCAGCCCCGGCTTCCACCTTTTCGGTGGCGCGGCGATTTTGTGTGCTTTTTTTGTTGCCACCGATCCGGTTTCCGCCGCGACCAGCCCGAAAGGCAGGCTTATCTTCGGATTCGGGATCGGATTTCTCATTTTCTGCATTCGGACCTGGGGAAGCTACGCGGACGGCGTCGCCTTCGCCGTACTCCTCATGAACATGGCTGTGCCGGCCATCGACCTCGTGACGAGGCCACGAATCGTCGGGCATAGCAACGACGGTGATGGCACTCCATGAACGTCGCGGTGTTCAGGAGCGGGATTACGCTCGCGGTGATCGCGGCGATCTGCACGGCCCTGGTCGCGACAACATATCGCTACACCGCGGACCGGATCGCGGCCAATGAGCAAGCCTGGCTCGAGCGTAGCCTGCAGCCTGCGCTGTCGGGCCTTTTCTACGATAGCGGCGTCACGGAGTCGAAGATCGTCATTCCGCCACCGCATGAGTTGCCCGGCAACGAGGCGGCCGTCGTCTATCGTGTCTACGCCGAGGGTGCGCCGGTTGCAGCGCTGTTTGTTGTCAGCGCGCGCGACGGATATGCGGGGCCTATTCGTGTCCTGGTCGGCATCGAGACTGTGGGCGTCGTGACCGGACTGCATGTTCTGGAACACCGTGAAACACCCGGGTTGGGAGATCGCATCGAATCGACGAAATCGGACTGGGCAAAGCAGTTTAACGGCCATTCACTGCTTGACCCTGAACCAGCAGGCTGGGCCATCAAGAGCGATGGCGGACAGTTTGACCAGCTTACCGGCGCGTCGGTAACGCCACGGGCGATTATCAAAGCAATAAAAGAGACATTGCTATACTTCGACGAACGTCACGAAGAGATTTTCGCCGAAGCAAATACGGAAGAATTGATGGAAGAGACAGAACAGTGACGTCGTCCGGCTTTGTCGATCGCTTCAGGACCGGCCTGTGGCACGAAAACCCGGGGCTCGTTCAGCTCCTGGGTCTATGCCCGCTGCTGGCCGTTACCTCGAGCTTCGTCAACGGATTGGGGCTCGGTATCGCCACGCTGGCCGTGCTGATGGCGTCGAATGGCCTGGTGTCTGCAACGCGCCGCTGGATCCAGGCGGAGATTCGCATACCGATGTACGTCCTCATCATTGCGAGCCTCGTCACCTGCATCGAGCTAATTTTCAAAGCCTGGTTCCCGGCTCTCGACCGTTCGCTCGGCATTTTCATCCCCCTGATCGTGACCAACTGCGCTATCGTGGCGCGCGCCGAAATCTTCGCCTCCCGCAACCCGATCGGTTCGAGTATTGCGGACGGCTTCGTTATGGGTTCGGGTTTTGCGCTGCTGCTGATGACCATCGGTGCGTTCCGGGAGATGCTCGGACAGGGTTCTCTGTTTGCGCGAATTGACATGCTAACGGGCGGCGAGCCGATGCGCGGCATCGTGATTACCGACGGCGGTTGGCTGCTTGCAATTCTCCCCCCCGGGGCGTTCTTTAGCCTGGCGCTCGCGATAGCCCTAAAAAATATCATTGATCGCCGGCAGCAAAAAAAGCGCCAGGCCGCGATGCCGGGTCGTGCCCGACGCGCCGCGCGGTGAAGATAGCGCCGTGAACAGGGAAAAACGCACGGCCATTTTCAGAACCCTGCAGGCACGTCTGCCATCACCGACGACTGAACTGGAGTTCCGGACTCCATTCGAGCTGTTGATTGCCGTCATCCTTTCTGCGCAGGCAACGGATGTCGGCGTCAACAAAGCGACGGCCCAACTCTATCCGGTGGCCCGTACGCCCGAGTCGATTCTTGCGCTCGGAGTCGATGGACTGAAGCGATATATTCGCAGCATTGGCCTGTTTAACAGCAAAGCTGAAAACATCATCAAGACCTGCCGGATCCTGATCGAGAAGCACAACGGTGAAGTGCCGCGTTCCCGTAAGGAGCTCGAAGCGCTCCCCGGCGTCGGGCGTAAAACGGCAAATGTCATTCTGAACACGGCGTTCGGCGAACCAACGATAGCGGTCGATACCCACATTTTCAGGGTCTCCAACCGAACCGGACTCGCGAAAGGAAAGACGCCGCTTGAGGTGGAAAAGCGGCTGCTTCGATTGACTCCCGATGAATTCAAGAAAAACGCGCATCACTGGCTGATTCTGCACGGTCGATATGTGTGCAAGGCCAGGAAACCACTGTGCGGCGAATGCCCTATTATCGAGTGCTGCGAATACACGAAGAAGGAACTCGCGTGATCTTCGGCGAGGACCGTGCTCAGTTACGAACGATGTATGCCGAAGCGTGGCGGAAGCAGTGTGAACGCCTGCCAATGTCCCCGCTGGAAGTACAAATCGCAGCGGTTATTGAGCTGCATCCCGAGTATCATGCCGACGTTACTGGTGGTCATCTCGATCGCAATTACACACCCGACGGCGGACAGACAAACCCGTTTCTGCACATGGGGCTGCACCTCGGCATCCGCGAACAGGTCGCTACCAATCGCCCGCCCGGTATCGCGAGGATTCATGAGGCGCTCGCCGCGAAACTCGGCGATGCCCATGCCGCCGAGCACCGGATGATAGACTGCCTCGCCGAAGCCCTCTGGGAAGCCCAAAACCAGAATCGTGCCCCGGACGAGGAAAAGTACCTGGACCGGCTGCAGCGCCTGACGCGATAGAGCGGTGCACCCGTCATCGCATGTAATAATTACCAGCCACGGCAGGTCTGATGAACTAACGGCGGAACGGAATAGCCATGAGCGACCTACAGCCACAGTACCCAGTCCACGGTGCGGGCCTCGGCCTGCGTCGGCCTATTGCCGATACACTCATGGCAGACCCCCCCGTCGACGTCGACTTCATGGAAGTGGCACCCGAAAACTGGATACACGTCGGTGGCGCGCTGGCCCGAAAACTTCGCTTCTTTACCGAGCGCTACCCGTTTCTCATTCACGGCCTGTCGCTGTCGATCGGCGCGCCATCCGCATTGAATGAACGGCTCGTCAGAGACATCAAGGATTTCATGGCGGAACACAATATCCGCCTGTACTCGGAGCACCTTAGTTTCTGTGGTGACGACGGCCAGCTCTATGACCTGATGCCCATTCCCTTTACCGAGGAAGCCGTGCATTACGTATCCCGACGCGTGCGCCGCGTACAGGATATCCTCGAGCAACGCATTGCGCTCGAAAACGTTTCCTTTTATGCGCCGATCGATTCATCGATGAGCGAGAAAGAGTTTCTGCTCGCCGTCCTTGAAGAATCCGACTGCGACCTGATGCTCGACATCAACAATATCGTCGTGAACAGCATTAATCATCGCTACGATGCGAACGACTTTCTCAACTCGATGCCGGCTGAACGAATCCGGTACTTTCACCTTGCCGGGCATCATGTCGAGGCCGAGGATTTGCGCATCGATACGCACGGCTCGGCCGTCGATGCTCAGGCGTGGCGGCTCCTCGAAGACGCGTACGCACGCTTCGGGCCGGTTCCGACACTGCTCGAGCGTGACTTCAACTTTCCACCCATGGACGAATTGCTCGATGAAGTGCGCCGCATCAAGCAGCTTCAGCTGGCGACAGACAAGCGGCGGACCGCCAATGCCTGACAAATCCGATTTTCAGGCCCGGCAATATGCGTTTGCGGCGCACATTCGCGATCCGCAGAACGTCGCCGCGCCGGAAGGCATCGAAGATCGCCGCATGGCAGTGTATCGGAAGCTGTTTTTCAATAATCTCAATAATCTTCTGGGCACGATGTTTCCGGTTCTTCGCAAGATCCACTCCGACGATCAATGGCGCCGCATGATTCGGCAGTTCATGCAAAAACACCGGGCGGAGACGCCCTACTTTCTGCAGCTGCCCGAGGAATTCCTCGGCTTCCTGGAGACGGAGTTCGAACCCGGCCCCCAGGACCATGCTTTTCTGCTCGAGCTTGCACACTACGAATATGCCGAGCTCGCTTTATCGATATCAACCAAAGAGAACGATCCGGAAAGTATCGATCCGGACGGCGACCTGCTGAAGGAGACGCCCGTCAGGTCCGTGCTGGCATGGACGTATGCCTACCGCTATCCGGTGCACCGCATTTCTCCCGACTTCCTGCCGGCAAAACCCGCAGAACAGCCGGTCTATCTCGCCTTGTACCGCGACGATAACGACAAGGTCCGTTTCCTGGAGCTCAATGCTGTAACGGCCGGACTCCTGGACGCAATCGAAAACAACCCTGATGCACAGAGCGGTGAGGGCTTGCTGCGAGAGCTCGCGAAAAAAATTCACTACCCCGATGTTGACGCTTTGATCGGACACGGTGCTGACGCACTCCAGGAAATGCGACAATTGAAAATTTTGATCGGCACAAGAAGCGCCAGCTGAAGGAGACTGACAATGGAAGCACTGATCAAGCTGAAAAACCGGGTCATCAATGCGCTCGATTCCACGGGCGATTGGTTCGCGCTGCTGCCCATTCGGCTGCTCATGGCCTACGAATTCGGTCGCGCCGGTATGATGAAACTGAACGGCAATAACTGGTTCGCCAATGTGCAGGAAAATTTCCCGTTTCCGTTCAATGTCATACCAGTCGAGACCAGCTGGTTTTTAGCAACCTGGACAGAACTGCTCGGGGCTACGGGCCTGGTGCTCGGATTGTTCACGCGCTTTTGGGCACTGAGCCTTATCATCCTGACAGTCGTCGCGATCGCCGGCGTGCACTGGCCCGCCGACTGGAACAGCCTCGCCGAGCTGTGGCAAGGCTACTCGGTTTCGAATAAGGGGTTTGGCAATTTCCGCATTCCCCTGTTGTTCCTTGCGATGCTGATACCGCTTTTGTTCAGCGGCGCCGGCAGGTTCAGCCTCGATCACATGCTCGCCAAGAAGTTTTCCTGACGCGCAGCGTTAGCTGTTATCCGGATCCGCGACAGCGGCGGTCGCAGGCCGTCTGCTAGTATTCGTTGATGGGAACCGAACAGGCAAGCAGTCTCCGCCGAGACATCGGTTTTTTCGGCGCGTCGTTTCTCGTTCTCAACGCAATGATTGGCGCCGGTATTTTCGCGCTGCCGGGAAAGGTCGCCGTCAATGCCGGCCTTCTCAGTCCGTGGCTGTTCCTCGTCGTCGGCGTGCTGTTCCTGTCCGTTGTACTGACATTCGCAGAACTCGCGAGCTACTACGATAAGACGGGTGGCCCGGTAATCTACGCGACCGAAGCTTTCGGTCCATTGGCCGGATTCAGTACCGGCTGGGTGATCTTTCTCGCGCGCATGACGGCGTTTGCCGCCAATGCCAACGTCATGGCGACCTACCTCGCATCGTTGTCCGATGTTTTTGCCGGCGACCTCGCCCGGGGAACTGTAATCAGCGTCGTGACGATCGGCCTGACATGGGCCAATGTGCTCGGCGTTCGTGACGGCGTGCGAACCATGGGTGTGTTCACGGTCCTCAAAGTCACGCCGCTGATACTCATGGTACTGCTCGGGTTTCAGCATGTAACGGGCAGTACTCTGCTGCCAGGCGCTCCGTTCGTCGTTGATCAGCTCGGCAGCACGACGCTGCTCCTGATCTACGCTTACGTGGGTTTTGAGACGATCGCCGTAACGGCAGGCGAGACCTCGCAGCCGCGGAGCGTACTGCCGAGAGCCCTCGTAGGCACCGTTATCGGGACCGGCCTTCTGTATTTCGTCATCGTACTGGTATTCGTGTCGATCATCTCGGCCGACCACTACGCGAGCGCCACGCTGGTCGACGTGGGCAGAGCACTGGCCGGACCCGCCGGTGCTCTCGCCATTACGCTGGCGGCCGTATTCTCGATCGGTGGCAACCTGGCCGGCTCCATGATCGCGGCGCCCCGGCTCATTTTCTCGCTGGCGGAAAATCGCCTTCTGCCGCAGTGGTTCGGCCACGTGCACGCCAGGCACGCCACGCCGGACCGCTGCATTTTGCTCATGGGTGGCATGGCCCTTGTCATGGCGCTCACGGGCTCATTCGTAGCACTGGCAATCGCCAGCTCGGTTGCGAGACTGCTGGGCTACCTCATCTGTATCGCGTCATTGCCGGCGATACGCCGCAATGCAAGCGCCGAGGTTCGCCAAAACGCCTATCGACTCAAAGGCGGATATACGATTCCCGTGATCGGCTTTGCCGTCTGCATCTGGCTGCTCATGCAGTCGAAAACAGAATCCTGGATTGCCGTTTCGATACTGATCGCAATCGGTGCCGTACTCTACGGTATCGAAACGCTCACCGGTATTCGAGACAACGGCGGGAAGAATTAGCGCCGCTTCGGGATGTAAAGGTCCGTTAGCGTTCCTTCGAACGCTTCCGCAGCCATACCCACGGTCTCCGCCAGGGTCGGATGCGGATGAATCGTCAGGCCGATGTCCGCTGCATCGGCGCCCATTTCGATGGCCAGACCGATCTCTGCGACCAAATCGCCTGCATTGGGGCCGACTACGGCGCCGCCCAACACGCGCTTGGTCTGCTTGTCGAACAGCAGCTTAGTGAGTCCTTCGGAACGTCCCAGCGCCAGCGCGCGGCCACTCGCGGCCCACGGAAACTGCGCTTTCTCGTACTCCACGCCCTGCGCTTTTGCGTCGAGCTCTGTCAAGCCGACCCACGCGATTTCCGGGTCCGTGTAGGCTACGGACGGAATCGTGCGCGCATCAAAATAACTTCTCTCCCCTGCCGCAACTTCGGCAGCGACTTTGGCTTCGTGCGTCGCCTTATGCGCCAGCATCGGTCCACCGGCGAGGTCGCCGATCGCGAATATATGAGCAACGTTGCTGCGCATCTGCTTGTCGACGGCAATGATGCCGCGCGAATCGACATTGACGCCGGCATGCTCGGCGTCCAGCAAACCGCCGTTCGCCTTTCGTCCCACCGCCACGAGTACTCGATCGTAAACGCCGACCGACGGCGCTTTTTCGCCTTCAAAACTGACTTCGATGCCGGGCACCGTGGCGCGCATGCCGGTTACCTTGGTTGACACCATGATAGCTTCGTAGCGTTTCCTGATGATCTTCAGGAAAGGCCGGAGCAGGTCCGGATCCGTACCTGGCATCAGCGAATCGGTCAGCTCGACAACGCTGACGTCAGCGCCGAGCGCACTGTAGACACAGGCCATTTCCAGGCCGATGATGCCGCCGCCGACGACAAGAAGCCGCTTGGGCAGAGGCGCAAGTTCAAGTGCGCCGGTCGAATCGACAATGCGCGGATCCTCCGGCAGACCCGGCAACATCATGGGTTCGGAACCCGCGGCGATGATGCATTGCTCGAAATCGACGGTTTCGTCATTGTCGAGCTGCAGGCGATGAGCGGCCGTAAACCGGGCCGTCCCCCGGATGACCCGAACTTTACGCTGCTTCGCCATGGTCGACAGACCGCTCGTCAGCTGCCCAATGACCTGGTTCTTCCATTCGCGCAGTTTTTCCGCCTCGATCCTGGGTTTGCCGAACGTAACGCCATGCTCAGCCATGGCGGCCGCTTCGTCGATGACCTTGGCGGCATGCAGCAGTGCTTTCGAGGGAATGCAACCGACGTTCAGGCAGACCCCGCCGAGAACGGGTGATCGCTCGATGAGAATGACATCGAGACCCAGGTCAGCTGCGCGGAATGCGGCCGTATAGCCACCGGGCCCCGCGCCGATCACGACCAGCTTAGCCGAATGTGTTGCATCGCCCTCCTGCGTCCTTGTCGCGACAATCTCCGGCGCCGACATCTTGCGGGTCGATTCGATATTTTCGACCGGCACTTCGGATCCAGCGCCAGCGGCTTCTATCGTCACGACGGCGGAGCCTGTCGAGACTTTGTCGCCGACCTTGACGTCGACCGAAACAACGGTCCCGGCCTGGCTGGCGGGGATGTCCATCGAGGCTTTGTCCGTTTCCAGCGTGAGCAGCGGATCTTCGACCGCTACGCTGTCACCTGGCGCGACCAGGATCTCGATGACCTCGACATCTTCAAAGTCACCCAGGTCGGGAACCGTCAGCTGCACTCTCACTAGGGAATCGCCTGAAGCAGTGAATTGACGTCGGCCAGCTTCTTGCCGAGAAAGGTCGTGAATCGGACCGCCTGCGCGCCGTCGATAACGCGGTGATCGTAGGAGAGCGACAGTGGCAGCATCAGTCGCGGTTCAAACTCCGAGCCGTTCCAGACCGGCTGCATGGACGAGCGCGACACGCCGAGGATTGCCACTTCGGGCGCGTTGACGATAGGCGTGAACGCCGTACCGCCGATGCCGCCCAGGCTCGAGATCGTGAACGTTGCGCCCTGCAGCTGGTCCGCTTTCAGCTTGCCTTCGCGCGCCAGCGCCGAGAGCTCGCCGAGTTCCCTCGCGAGTTCATAAACGTCTTTCTTGTCCGCATCGCGGATCACGGGAACCATGAGTCCCTGGTCCGTGTCGGCGGCAAAGCCAAGATGACAGTATTTCTTGAAGACCAGGCTGGTACCGTCGTCCGACAGCGACGCATTAACCTTCGGGAATTCTTCGAGAGCCGCGACACAGGCTTTCATTACGAACGCCAGCGGCGTCAAACCGATACCCCGTTCTTTTGCGGGTCCCTTGAGCGCCTGGCGCCTGGCCTCGAGGTCCGTGATGTCGGCCAGGTCGTGCTGGGTGACGTGCGGCACGTTGCTCCAGCTTGCCTGGAGCCGCGGACCCGAAATCTTCTGAATACGCGTGAGGGGCTGCACCTCCACCTCGCCGAATTTGGCAAAGTCGACGCGTGGCGTTTTCAGCAGTCCCCCGCCGTCGGGCGCTGCCGCCTGCCCGGTCAGGATAGCCTTGACGAACGCCTTGACGTCATCATGCACTACGCGGTTTTTCGCGCCGCTGCCTTTGACCTGCACGAGATTGACGCCGAGCTCCCGTGCCAGCTTTCTTACCGATGGGCTGGCGTGGGCTTTCGAGAAGCCGGCTTCGTCAATCCTTGGTAGCGTCCTGGCAGAAGGTATTGGCGCGGACTTCTCGGGTTCCAGTCTTGGCGCAGGAGCCCGCGCTGCTGCAGCAGGTGTCGCAGCGGCGGGCTCGACCGTCTGCGCTGTCTCGCCAGCCGGTTCCGCGGCCGCCGCCGGCGTCATGGCGACCGTGTCGCTGATCTGCGCCGTCATTCTGCCGATAACGTCGCCGGTCGAAACCGTGTCACCAACGGCGACCGTCAGTCTTTCGATGATGCCGCTTTCGGGCGCCGGCACGTCAAATGAAGCTTTGTCCGTCTCGAGAGTAATGAGACCGTCCTCTCGAGCCACTGTATCGCCCGGTGCGACGAGCAGCTCGATGATCTCGACGTTTTCGAAATCGCCGAGATCGGGAACAACAATGTCGATCGAATTCGCCATAACGAAATCCCGGCCGAACTACAGCGTCACCGGATCGCGACGATCCGGATCGATGCCATATTTCTCGATGGCCTGGATGACGGTCTTTTGGTCGAGTACGCCGTCGTCGGCCAGTGCCTTGAGCGCGGTGATTGCAATGTATCGTCGATCGACCTCGAAGTGTTCACGCAGGGCTTTGCGAGCATCGCTGCGCCCGTAGCCATCGGTGCCGAGCGAGATAAAACGCCCCGGCATCCAGCGCTGGATCTGGTCGGCGATGATCTTCATGTAGTCGGTCGCCGCAACGTACGGTCCCGGCCTGTTGCCCAGGCACTGCTCGATGTAACACTTACGCGGCTTTTCCGCCGGATGCAGCTGATTCCAGCGTTCGACCTCGAGCGCGTCGCGGCGCAGCTCATTAAAGCTCGTAACGGACCATACGTCTGCGGGTACGCCGAAATCCTGCAGCAGCAGCTCAGCGGCCGCGATCACCTCCCGCAGGATAGTGCCAGAGCCCATGAGCTGCGCACGAATCTTACCCTGGCCGCCGACCTGCAGCAGGTACATGCCGCGCAGAATACCGTCCTCCACCCCGGCCGGCATCGGTGGATGAATGTAGTTCTCATTCATGCAGGTGACGTAATAAAAGACGTCTTCCTGCTCGCCGATCATACGGCGCAGGCCGTCCTGGACGATGACCGCCAATTCGTACGCGTAAGTCGGGTCATAGGCGACACAGTTCGGCACGGTCGACGCGTTAACCAGGCTGTGGCCGTCCTGGTGCTGCAATCCTTCGCCGGCCAAGGTCGTGCGCCCGGCGGTGCCGCCGATCAGGAAACCGCGGGACTGCATGTCGCCGCCCGCCCAGATGAAATCGCCAATGCGCTGAAAACCGAACATCGAGTAGTAGATATAGAATGGCACCATTGGCACGTCATGATGCGAATAGGATGTGCCGGCCGCCAGCCAGGAGCAGAATGCGCCCGCCTCATTGATACCTTCTTCGAGAATCTGGCCTTTCTTGTCCTCGCGGTAGTACATCAACTCGCCCGAGTCCTGGGGCTCATAAAGCTGTCCTTTTGATGCGTAGATACCGACCTGGCGAAACAGACCTTCCATGCCAAAGGTTCGCGCTTCGTCGGGCACGATCGGCACGATATGCTTGCCTATCTGTTTGTCGCGCAGCAGCGCGGTGAGCAGCCGAACGAAGGCCATGGTCGTCGACGCTTCGCGCTCACCGGTACCCTCGATCTGGGTCCGGAATGCTTCGATTGGCGGCACCGGCAGCGCTTTCGACTTCGCGCGTCGCTTCGGCAACGAGCCCCCCATCGCATTGCGTCGCTCCAGCAAGTACTCGAGTTCGGCGCTGTGGGCTTCCGGTTTGCAGTACGGCACATTGTCGATATCTTTGTCCGAAACCGGGATATTGAATCGATCACGGAATTTCTTCAGCTGCTCGAGGCCGAGTTTTTTCTGTTGGTGCGCGATGTTCTGTCCCTCACCGGCCGATCCCATGCCGAAGCCCTTGACGGTTTTCGCGAGAATGATCGTCGGCGTGCCTTTGTGCTGCATCGCCGCGTCGTAGGCCGCGTACACTTTGAGCGGGTCGTGGCCGCCGCGATTCAGGCGCCAGATCTCTTCGTCCGACATGTTCGCGACCATCTCGGCCGTTTCCGGATGCTTGCCGAAAAAAGTGTCGCGAACGTACTTGCCGTCCATCGACTTGATTTTCTGATACTCACCGTCGACGGTTTCTTCCATTATCTGGCGCAGCTTGCCGGACTGGTCTTTTGCCAACAGCGGATCCCACTTCGATCCCCAGATGACCTTGACGACATTCCAGCCTGCCCCGCCAAATGCCGCTTCGAGCTCCTGGATGATCTTGCCGTTGCCGCGCACCGGACCATCGAGCCGCTGCAGGTTACAGTTGACGACGAATACGAGGTTATCCAGGCCTTCGCGGACCGGCATCGTGATCGCGCCCATCGACTCGGGCTCGTCCATTTCACCATCGCCAAGGAAACACCAGACTTTGCGATCACTCGGCGCAACCAGGCCACGATTCTCCATGTAGCGCATGAACCGTGCCTGGTAGATGGCCATCATCGGGCCAAGACCCATCGAGACGGTCGGGAATTGCCAGAATTCCGGCATCAGCCAGGGGTGCGGATAGGACGACAAGCCGCCGCCACCGACTTCCTGTCGGAAGCGGTTGAGCTGATTTTCGTGCAGCCGTCCTTCGAGGTAGGCGCGTGCATAGATACCCGGCGCCGAATGTCCCTGCATGAAAACCAGGTCGCCGCCGTGCTTTTCACTGGCGGCACGCCAGAAATGGTTGAATCCCACCTCATACAGGGTTGCGGAGGAGGCATAGCTCGAAATGTGGCCGCCGTATTCCGTACTCTTGCGATTCGCCTGCACGACCATCGCCATCGCATTCCAGCGTATGTAGGCCTCGATGCGACGCTCAAGAGAGCGATCGCCCGGATACTCGGGTTGACGCGCCGTGGAGATCGTATTCAGGTATGCCGTGTTCGGCGTATAGGGCAGATAGGCCCCCGAACGACGCGCGAAATCGATCATCTGGTTCAGCAGGAAATGGGCCCGCTCGGGTCCGTGCAGGGCAAGAACCGAATCGATCGACTCCAGCCATTCGGTGGTCTCGACCGGGTCTATGTCATCGAAAGGATTGAAGTTACTCATAATTCCGTCCACCGGGCGTTTGCCGGGGCACTTCCCGGCGCGTCGCGTGAATTACCTGAAGCGTCCTGCTAGGATCACGGCTTCGTTGCACCGGGCGGCGCGATTCGCTAGTGCGGCCGCCATCTTCGGGGTTTGTGCCGTGAGCGTCAAGCTCACGGTGGAGAATTAGATCGCATGACAACTGTCGTCCCTGACATCCATGATATTCGTATCTTTCAAAAGCCTGGCCGTGTCACCGGCCGGGTTGCCGACTCGGTCGATCAGTTACTTTTGATACTACCTGCCAGACCGACCGTGGCGCATTTTCGACAGCTTCCACAGGGCAGCAAATTACAGGGTGTTTATCGAAAACGCGTAGCCGGCTCCACGCCGGCATTCGCGACGCATCTCGCCAACAAAAAGCAGACCCTGCTCGTTGCCGGCACGATTAGCGGTGATGCCAGCGCCTTCGAACAGCTGACGCTGGGCCGCAAACTCGTCGCTGCGGCAACCGGCCAAAAGGCCGGCGTTCTCGGCATTTGTGCCGTTGGATTCGAACCCGATGCGCAGGCAACCCTTGTCAACAACGTGCTCGCAGCGGCCCTGGCTGCGGGTCTGAAGCTGCCCACGTTTAAAAGCAAAGCGGCGCCCGCCAAGATCAAGAGCATCCGGCTGCTCGGCCTCAGCAAACCGCTCGACACCAGCCGGACGGAGGCCGAAGCGAAGGGCAACAATCTCGCGCGCTGGCTTACCTCACTGCCGCCAAACATGCTGGATGCCGTTCGCTACGCGGATGTCGTCAAAGACCTGGCAAAAGAGCGCGGCTGGCAGTACAAGCGTTTTGTTACGAAGGATCTCAAGGCGCTCGGTGCCGGTGCGTTCCTGGCGGTTGCTCAGGGTAATGATGATGACAGTGCCGGCATCGTTCGTCTGCGTTATCGGCCGGGCGCTAAGAATGCGAATGCCGATCTGAGCCTGGTCGGGAAAGGCATCATTTTCGACACGGGTGGCACCAACCTGAAGCCATTCGCGTCGATGCTCGACATGCACGGCGACATGCAGGGCAGCGCCGTCGCGCTCGGCACGTTCCTGACCATTTCCGAGCTCGAGCTGCCTCTTGCCGTCGACTGCTGGCTGGCACTGACAGAGAACCGCACCGGTCCGAATGCCTATAAATCGCAGGACGTCGTCACGGCCGCGAACGGCAAGACCATACAGATCATTCACACGGATGCCGAAGGACGCCTCGCGCTCGCGGATGCGCTGGTCCTCGCGAGTCGCGAGCACCCGGGGCTAATTATTGACTACGCGACGCTAACCGGCACCTGCGTCAGTGCGATCACGAGCCGATATTCCGGCGTGTTCACCAACCGCGCCGAATGGCATTCTCGGCTGAAGAGAGCCGGCCGGCGCTCCGGCGAGCGCGTATGGCCGTTCCCGATCGGCAAGGAATTCCTGACAGAGCTGAAAAGCGACACGGCCGACTTCATGCAGTGCCTGCCGAAAGGCGCAGGTGACCATATCCTCGCGGCCAGCTTCCTCGCCGAGTTCGTCGAGAACGATATTCCCTGGGTACACCTCGATCTGAGCGCTGCTGATCGCGCTGGCGGTCTTGCCCATGTCGGCTCCAAGTTCACAGGATTCGGCGTCCGCTACACGATAAGCGTTATCCTTGACGAGAAACTATTCAAGGCAAGCCCGTAAGTGAATGACGAAATCCAAATGTCAGATCGCTTCCGCGGTTTTCTGCCTGTCGTCGTCGACGTGGAAACAGGTGGGTTCAACTCGCAGACCGACGCCCTGCTCGAAATTGCCGTCGTCTTGCTCAATTTTGATTCGGGCGGCCTGTTCAGGCGCGGAGAGACCATTCGCTACCACGTGAAGCCGTTCGAAGGCGCCAACCTCGAAGCCGCGTCGCTCGCGGTCAACGGCATCGACCCTTTTCATCCGCTGCGCCCCGCCATCGATGAACGCGACGCGTTACAGCGCACTTTTCGCGAGGTCCGCCGCGCCGTAAGGGAAAGCCGATGCAGTCGCGCCGTGCTGGTAGGCCATAACGCACATTTTGACCTCGGCTTCCTGAATCAGGCGGTCGAGCGCTCCTCGATAAAACGCAACCCGTTTCATCCTTTCAGCTGTTTCGACACGGTGACCTTATGCGGAATAGCTTTCGGCCAGACGGTTCTGGCCCGCGCGGCAGTCGCTGCGGGACTGGGATGGGACGAGACTCAGGCACATTCGGCGTCTTACGACGCGGAAGTGACCGCGGACCTCTTCTGCGCAATCGTCAATTCCTACCGCGACATCTACGAGGCGGCGCTCAAGAATGCCCCGCCGCAGCCGTAGCTCAACCCCAGCTCAATTGACGCTCTCCTCGAGCAGTTTTTGCAGCTCGCCTGAGCGGTACATCTCAATGACGATATCGCAGCCACCGATCAGCTCACCCTTGACGTAGAGCTGCGGGAAGGTCGGCCAGTTTGAATATTCCTTGAGCCCGTCACGTATCTCGGGGTCTTCAAAAATATTCACAAAGGAATAGGGCTTGCCGATCGCGTTCAGCGCTGCAACAGCCTGCCCCGAAAACCCGCACTGTGGAAAATCGGGCGTGCCCTTCATGTATAGCAGCACGTCGTTCGAGCCGAGCTGGTCTTTGATTCTGTTTTTTACATCCACATCAGTTACCTGTTTGTCCGCTGACAGCCACTCAGGATTGGGTCGCTGTCGTATATTTCAATGCTGCCACCGTCAGTTGGCCGCGCTCTGGTCCTCAACCACGATGTGGTTATTAACGGCCCGTACGCCGCCGGTGCCTTTCGCAATCGATTCGGCCTTCTCGCGAGCAACGTAGCTGCCGACCGTCCCCGACAGAGTCACCGTGCCCTGCCAGGTCCGAACGCCGATGTCGAACACGCTTACGATCGAATCCGCAGCGTACTTGCCCTTGATCTTGGTGGTTATAGCGGCATCGGAAGCGACTACGCTAGGGGGACGCTCGTCCCTGCCGTGCTGGTAACCGCCCGCGGATCCACCTCCAATCATGAGGCCAGTACAGCCGCAAAGCATCAGCACCGATAAAAGAACAACAAAGACCCGCATTTCATCTCTCCGTATTGAATCCGTGATTGTACCGTTAAACGCCGCTCAGACGAGCCGCCATTTCATCGTCGATCGCCCATTGTTATTCCTTCATAACTCATATAATCAATAAGTTACATTAACTATCTAGACTAGCTATCAACCCAAGGCGGGGCATCGTTCGATGCAAATAATTCTCTTTTCCGAACGGCACTCTCTATAATACCGACAGCGCGCGGGCGCGATCACTCCCGATACGCATTTAGAATAATCCAATAATCAAGAATCTTTCGGAGAACCAAACAATGAATCCCTTGAAGAGCATTGGCGGCACGATCATCGGCGGCTTCGTCCTTGCGATCATTATTGTACTCGTTACCAAAGGCAATCACATGGTGGCAGGCATCAGCGCCCAGTCTTTGATCATCTGGCTGCATGTTCTCTCCGGGATTACCTGGATCGGCCTGCTCTACTACTTCAACTTCGTGCAGGTTCCGGCACTTGGCGAGGCTGCCAGTGACGAGGGTGGCCCGGGAGGAGCGGGCATCGCCAAATACGTAGCCCCGCGCGCCTTGGCCTGGTTTCGCTGGGGCGCTCTCGCCACCTGGCTCACCGGCGCAGCATTCCTGTTTCACAAGGGCCAGATGCTCAACGCGTTCATGCTTGGCCTGAACACCGATCCGGTGAACCAGTATGCGATGACCATCGGTGTCGGTGCCTGGCTTGGCACGATAATGCTGTTCAACGTATGGGTATTGATCTGGCCCAACCAGAAAAAGGTGCTGGGCATGGTGGAAGCCACCGGCGACCAGGTCGCGAAAGCAAAGAACATCGCGTTCCTGGCATCGCGCTCCAATACGTTGATGTCCATTCCGATGGCCATGAGCATGGTCGGCGCGGGCCACGGCTGGTTCATGTAGAGCAGAGTCAGACTGTATCAATAGAAGCCCGACATTCGTGTCGGGCTTCTTTCGTTTTCGAAAGGCTATGCAGCTCTCAGACCAGTTCAGGAAGTCCATTGGCGCGACCGTCGCGACGGCGCTTGCGGAAGACGTCGGTGATGGTGACCTGACGGCATTACTCATCGATGCCGACGCCATCGTCGGCGCAACGATCATCGCCAGGGAGTCACTGCTGCTTGCCGGCCAGCCGTGGGTAGACGAGGTATTC
>Ga0224512_10000263_pt1 | contig 56141 bp, 72 predicted proteins | sample SF_May12_sed_USG_4_FD_169103 | JGI IMG/M metagenome (GOLD analysis project Ga0224512, IMG submission 169103) | Sediment microbial communities from San Francisco Bay, California, United States - SF_May12_sed_USGS_13 | ecosystem: Environmental > Aquatic > Marine > Sediment | place: USA...
ACAACAGGACCTGAAGGACCATTTGGATTGATTGCAGAAGACATAGGGGATAGAATGTATAGAGGATTCTTTTCGATTAGTCCGGTAGTGATAGGAAAAGCAATTCAAACTATCAACAGGGCTTTAAGAATCAACATTGATATGTCAAAAAAAGAATAGATTTCAAAATGCGATAATTTTTGAAAAATAATCTTTACTTATTTTTTTTAAAAATAATTTGTGATGAGTAATATTACCACTAGAATATTTTTTGGTCATTTATTAAATAATATTCTGAGTATCATTTTCCATGAATCAAAAGTTTTCAAGCAGAGAGCCCTTGTTGGCAGACTGTCCTAATTGCAGACAGCCTTCTTTGGTGTTATTGAAATCAGCATCAGGAAGAAAAAGAGAAGATTTGTTGGCATGCAAAAGCTGCAAGCTGGCAATATTTGCTGAGGAATTAAAGAAACAATTGTTTACTGTTTGATGAAAGAAAAGAAGAGGATGTAGTGAAACATAATGCCGCATGTAGTTTTTGATAAAAAGATCGACCTTGAGTCTTTCTCTAAAGAATTCGTAGAGACAATCATAAAGAAACCATGCTTGATAAAATTGCTTAATGTTTACATAGACAAGGAGAAAAGAACCGCATTGGTTCCTGCAGTAGTTATTGATAAATTACATCAGCAATTTTTCATTGAAATTTCCACCAGAAAGGACAAGACCACAGTCAGGCTGTTTCCCGGAACGGATCCAGAAAAGACGGATGGTGTCAAGATGTCGCTGGGTTTGACTGCAAAAATAATTCAGGAGATAAACCCCAATTTCAAAATTACAAGGACAAACATTGATGAATTTTTGTTTAAACCAGAAGCAAATAAAATCAATGTATTGTAAGATATTTTTGGAATCTAGATAATACTATTGAGTTATCTCATGGAAAAACTCTACAGAATTTGATTTTATGGCCTCATTGATTGTCTGATGTGTCTTGTCGTGGGATTGCCTGTGCAGATCACTTTTCATATACTTTTTGAATGATTCCTCGTCTTTGAATCTGAAAATTCCCCTAAACTCGTTTGGGTTTTTCTTGCTTCTCAAAAAATATAGTCCTAAAAAACCGTCAACTGAATCTACCTGCCTGCTTCTTTCTCTAAATGACATCTCAAGTTTATCTGCCATATCTTGATTGATGTTAATCTTTGATATGGCAACAAAAACCATGGCTTGGAACTGTATTTCTCTTTTAAATATCTCTTTACGTTTTCTTGGTTAGGTTAAAAGGGAATTTCTGGATGATGAGGCAGTTGAGAGATTAGCCAAGAAAATTACAGAAAAATATTACACACTTGACAAGGGTGCCTTGAGAAGATGGGGTGCTGAAGGCAAAGAAAAGACCGTCTACAGTACCAAAAAGACACTGCAAAGGCTCAGAGCATGTGTAGAGTTAGATGATGTCGAGAGATTTTGCAATTACATGGAGTGGCTTACAACAGTTATGACTTCAAGAAAAATAAAATTCAATGTGGTGTTTAATCATACTGAAATCTGCTACAAGGTAATAAAATCAGAATGGAGTAAGGAGAAAAACAAATCCAAAAAGGAATCTGCTGCGAGATATGTTCATTTTATGAAAGCAGGATTGGAGCATCTGAAAAATAATGCCCCCATACCGAAAAAAGATTCAATAGTTTCAGAGTAGATGGAATCGTGTATTTTATTTATCATAAATTTTGTAAATATGTTTTGAAGATCATTTTGGAAAATACATTATTACCACTAGAATAAAGAAAGTTCATTTGTTCAAATAGTATGATTTCAAATTTTAATTAAAGTGAAAAATTATGGGCAGAACATGTAGAGCAATTTGTCAAATGAATAAAGCAAAACCAGTTCCAAATAGAATTAGGTATGAAATTGGGCACAAACGATGCACATTCTGCGGACTCTTCTTATCAATTGACGATACAAGATGCATTTGCTGTAAAGCAGTTTTGAGAACAAAATCTAGAGGAAAAAAGACAGTTAGATGAGAATTTGGGATATATCTCCAGCCAAATTGTGTAAAAATCATCTATTAGGAGAACATCGTGAACTGCATGCAATTTGGGTGGTAATAACTGAGAATAAAAAAGGATATTCAAAACATCCTGAAACCATTCGATGGATAGGAAAGCTGAAGGCATTATATCTCAGACATGAACAGTTAGTCAAAGAAATGAAGCGTAGAGGATATAATCACCAAAGCCCTCTTGATAAAAAAAATGCAATAGGTAAATCAAAACAAGATGTTTTTATAGATATTCCATCAAAACAAATCCAAATTCTAAAACAAAAAAGTTGTAGTTGTCAAATATAATCTATATTTGTCAGATTAATTAAAAATAGTTAGCACTAGAAGAAAAAACACATTTGTCTTATATGATCTAAAGTACAATATAGTATGAGGAGAAATGCAACAAACAACACAAAAAACACCACAGCTAAAGTTTCTATTGATATTAGCTGCTGCAATTTCAGTAACACTAGTTTTTACAATAACTCCGTGGAATATAGTTCCAACACTAGTTACTGAAGACGTAACTGTAATTGCTGTAACTGATTATGGCTGTGTTGGCGAGTCCGTTTTAGGACGTTCAGTTGTTGTTCCAAATTGCGTAGCAGAAGTTGGTGACACAGTATCTGCAACATTTAACATTCCAGCAATGGAGGTAAATGGATACTTGGAAGAACTTGAAAATAGAATTCCAATGGTCGATGACTGGGACGCAAAGGTAAAAGGTACAGGAACAACACCATAAATTTTTTTATTTTTAGTACCCACATGTATGGTTTACAGACCAACAGTCGTTTTGCAAGTATTGGTCCATCAAAGGGGATTACAAAGTTAGTTCAAGACCTCAAAATTTTGACATATATTAGAAAAAAATTTAAAATTTAATAATTTCTAGTCACAACGGAACTCAAAAAAGAACCAATACAGAACCAACTCCCATCCGGTCCACTCATAGCACTTTTGGTTCACCCATAAAGAGGCCAAATGAAACTAGTAAAGGAAGAATTTCGCAGGGTTTTGGAACATATGAACATAAATCCATTTGAGAGTTTAGAAGAGACTAGTTAAAATGAGTCAAGATTAAACAACTACTATGAAGGCCAGATTTAACGGCAAATGCGTAGAGTGTGGAGAATCAATTAAAGTGGGAAAAGAAATTTTGAAGAATTCTGAAGATAAATGGGTTCACAAAGCATGCTCGGATTTAGAAGAAGAACTACCATAAAGGATTAGAACAAATTGGTAAAAAATTATTTAAGGAACTTTGGAAAAATACAATCAAATGAATTTAAAATCCAAAGTATTTGTGATGGCATCAATGCTAGCAATATTATCTATTGGAGTGATTCCAGCAGAGATTTCTGCACAGACCAATGAAGTCACGATCACTCCAATTAATGAAGAAATTAGTTTAAAAAAAACAGTAACGACAATGAATGTACCTGAGGATAACAAGTTTTCCTGGGGCTTTGTAAAAGGTGGACCATCGGAATACGTTGAAAGATATCCCGTAATCATTCAGTTTTACAGTGGGGATGATCCGGTTCACTTTGCACAAGTAGATGTAAAAGGTGATGGCTCATACGAATACAAATTCAGAGTCAGAAATCTGGATTCAAACACAGGAGAAGTTGTAAATATTTTTCAGGGAGATTACACGGTAAAAATCTTCAGAGTCATTCATAATACCAATGATTTGATTTAAAATCAATAAGGCGTCCCACTTTTTCTTTGTTTTGTAAAGGCTGACACATGCCATTCAAATTCATCTAGAAATCTCGAAATCCTTTTTTCATAGTTCTCATCTAATAATTTTCCATCAGTATCAAAGACTTCTTGAACTTTGGAAATTGACAGTTGTGATGGAATTGCAAGAGTGCCCATCTCTGCCAATATTTGTCGCAGATGGTTTCCTGCAAGGATTCCACCAAAAGAACCCACCGAATAAGAGACGATAGCTGAGGGCTTGAAGAAATATTCTTCTAAAAAATAATCCAACGTATTTTTTAATGCAGATGACACACTGTGATTATATTCAGGAGTTATTGGGACATAGCCATCTGCATCTTTAATAATTTTTTGAAATTCTTGTAATTTTTCAGAGGGTGATTCTATTTCTTTGTACATTTTATCAAGTAATGGAAGTTTCAACTCTACAGGATCTGCCAAAAAAACTTGATGGCCTCTGTTTTGTAATTTTGCAACAATCCATTTTGCAACTTTTATTCCATGTCTTTCAGATCTAACCGAGCCAACAATAACTACAATTTTTGCCAATAGGCACAAAATAAGAAAACAGAATAAAAGATTTTTTCTAAATGTTACCCAGAAGGAATTCACAGAATTCATATATCGAGTTGATATGGGAAGAGCTAGAAAATGAGCAAGAACTTTTGGCATGACATAGAATCAGGAAGCGACATTCCTGAAATCATTAATGTCATAGTTGAAATCCCAAAAGGTTCTATGAACAAATATGAATATGATAAAAAGCACAATTTGATAAAATTAGATAGGGTTCTTTTCTCACCATTTCATTATCCAGGAGATTATGGACTCGTTCCTCAAACTTTATCTGATGATGGTGATCCTCTTGATGCACTTGTTTTAGTAACAAACCCAACTTATCCCGGAATTCTAATTGAGGCAAGACCAATAGGATTGCTTCAAATGAAAGATGACGGCAAATTAGATGATAAAATAATTTGTGTGGCAACAAACGATCCTAGATATTTACACACCATAGACATTTCAGATATTGAAGATCACTACCGCTCAGAAATAGCTCATTTTTTTCAAGTGTACAAAGATCTGGAAGGGAAAAAAGTAGAGATATTGGGTTGGAAATCTGCCAAAGAAGCAAAAAACGTTATTTTTGAATCAATAAAGAGATACAAAGATACTTTGAAAAAATATTAACATGTTAAAAAAATGCGAGCATTTCTCTAAAGAGAAAGATGTTTCTTCAAACACAAAAAGTTGTGAAGAATGCGAAAAGGAACATTTGCCAGTTGTTGCAATCAGAATGTGTTTGACATGTGGCCATGTAGGATGCTGTGATTCATCAATTGGAAAACATGCTACTAAACATTTTGAAGAAACTGGACACCCAGTTATGAAAGCAATTCCGAACGATATTTGGAAGTGGTGTTATATTCATGAAGAGTATTATTGGTTTTAGGTCTGATTAGTTCATTGTTCGTAGTTGTTTTTCAGTATCCCGAATAAAGTCCTCATATTTCATAATCTGGGTAGTTATGCGAAATGCATTCATTTGATCCTCGTTAGCTTTTGAGCCTAAGAGAGGCTTTCGTAACGCCATCAATTTCTGCTGTTCCTCAGTTGCCTTTAGAATATCATTTTTAAGGTCTTCTCTTGTTGCCATGTATATTATAGGCAACTTTGAGATTTAAGAATTTCAGCACATATTGATTTTTTAATAGTTACAAAAAGATGTTTTTAATGACAGAGTATAAGCTTGGAAAATGGGATCTATCAGAATTAGCAAAAGATCCAAAAAGCCCAGCATTTCAAAAACAGATTTTGGAATTAGAAAAACAGTCTAAAAAATTTGAAAAAATAAAATCTAAACTAGATCCTAAAATGTCATCTGAGAAATTTATGAATATTTTACATCAAGTAGAAGAAATCTCTGAAAAGATGAGTAAGATTGGAGGTTACGCATCTTTGTCATATTCATCAGATACACAATCTGATGAAGCAACATCACTTATGACAAAAATGTCAAAGTTAGGTTCAGAGATTTCAAACAAAATATTATTTTTTGATTTATGGTGGAAAACACAAGTTGACGATAAAAACGCAAAAAGGCTTATGAAAGATGCAGGAGAAATTACAGAATATCTCTCTCACAAAAGACTATTTGCAAGATATGCTCTAAGTGAGCCCGAAGAGAGGATAATCAACACCCTAGATGTTACTGGAATATCTGCACTTGTAAAACTCTATGACAAAATAACAAACGCCTATGAATACAAAATGAGGATAGGGAATAAAACAAAAAAGATGACAAGAGAAGAACTGACAAATTATGTTCGAAGTACAAATTCAAAAGTTCGGGAAACTGCCTACAAAACAATTCTTACAAAATATACTGAAAATAAGGGAGTGATTGGAGAAATATACCAAAACATTGTTCTTAATTGGAGAGATGAGGGTATTGAGATTAGAGGATACAAATCTCCAATCTCAATGAGAAATATTGGAAACGATGTAGATGATAAAACTATTGAGTCTCTTCTTTCAGTGTGCAGAAAAAATTCTCCAGTATTTCAAAAATTCTTTATTCAAAAAGCAAAGATGCTGAAGATGAAAAAATTAAAGAGGTATGATTTGTACGCACCAGCAGGAGCAAATATCAAAGAAAAAAATTATTCATATAGCAATTCTGTGAAACTAGTTTTTGAATCTCTAGGAAAATTCAGTGGCACATTAGAAGAATTTGCAAGGAAAGTATTCAATGAAAATCATATTGATTCATCTGTAAGACAGGGAAAAAGAGACGGGGCATTTTGTAGTACTCTTACTCCAAAAATTACACCATATGTTCTAGTAAACTTTACAGGAAAGTCAAGAGATGTTTTTACTTTAGCACATGAATTAGGCCATGCAGTTCACAGTCAAGCTGCACAAGACAGATCAATTCTTGTTCAGGATGCCCCATTGCCCTTAGCGGAAACTGCATCTACATTTTCAGAATTGCTATTATATGATAATCTGTCAGACAAAATTTCAGATAACGAGAAAAAGATCATGTTATCTGAAAAAATAGATGATCTGTATGCAACAATTCTCAGACAATCATTTTTTACAATTTTTGAAGTAGATGCTCATGAACAAATTGGTAAAGGAACAACTGTTGATGAAATTTCAAAGACATATCTGGAAAATCTTAAAGAACAATTTGGAAATTCGGTGAATCTTTCAGATGACTTTGCAATAGAGTGGAGTTGTATTCCACACTTTTATCACACACCATTTTATTGCTACGCATATTCTTTTGGGAATTTACTTGCGTTATCTCTATTTCAAAGATACAAGAAGGAAGGAAACGACTTTGTTCCAGCATATATTGAAATTCTTGCAGCTGGTGGTTCGAAAAAACCAGAAAATCTCCTCTTAGAGCATGGCTTTGACATAAGATCTACGAAATTTTGGCAAGAGGGATTTGATTATGTAAGTAATCAAGTTAAAACATTATCATTATTAAATTAGATTTTAAATTAATGGGGCTGACAGTCCAACGCATGGACTGTCAGCTTGTTCCCCGAACGGTTTGAATTCGATGTCACTCTACAAAAAATGACAATCAGATTTAAACGTTTGAAGTTATTTTAGGTCCAAGTTTTTTGGTTTGATTTTCCTGATGGTACCAGCCAAAATGCCAATAGTGAATCCCAATTGATAAAGAAAATACAAAAGAACTTCAAATGTACTAGGAGTAAGATCTGTAAATCTACTCAAACCAGTCAATAGAAGTAAAAGAACGCTGGAGAATAAAACAAATATTTTTGTTAACCCATTAAGATTTGTAAATTTTAAAAGAACAAAAGTCATCACAGTGACAGAAATTGCCAAAATAGTAAGAAACCCAGTATTCATTCCAAAAATCAAGAAAAGGGACGAAGCAATCTCACTCGTAGTTGCTGCAGGCAAATTGAAGAGATCAATTTTTTCAGGAGATGCAAATCTAGGAACACTCAAAATAGCATTTACCAAAAATAAAAAAAACAATGTCACAGATACTTTCTTTAGATGGTTTTGAAGACGTGGAAATCTTACCAGAAAAGAACGTCCAAGAATTATCCCTTGAATAAGACCAATACCAAAAACTGCCAATACAGCAATTAGTTGTATTATAGGATCATTGAAAGTATCAACAAGAAAAGGAATTAACGCCATTACCAGTTAGATTATTGTAATAATGAGAATATTATCTAATAGATATAATTTTTTCATAAAAAAATATCGAGTTATGATGTTTAAAGTGTATAAAATAGGAGTAAATTTTATAATTTCCTCATTATTTGGGACACCATGCAAAAATTTGTTTTTTCATTTATTTTAGTTGCGTTAATTGGAATTTCAGTAAATTATGTATATGCACAAGAAATGAGTCTTGCGACTTTTCAAGAAACTGCTCAAGTAATCATAGACAAAAACATATCTCAAAATGTTACTGCATCAATTACATTGCAAAGTACAAGTATTCAAGAGATCAAAATTCCAGCAGAATTAGAACAGAGAATTCGAGAAAATGAAAACATTTCAGCAATAACTTTGACAAATCAGAATCAGTGCGTATTAGGAGTAAATAATGAATCATGTATTTTGATTAACGTAAAGAGAAATCCTGATGATAAAAACTTCTTACAGATTCAAAATAGAACTCTCCAGATTGCAGGGGAATTCATTGATGAAATAAATGAGATTTTTGATACAAAAGCCGAACTTCATTCAACGTTTATTCATAGTAATGATGATACAAGCATTGCCTTAGAAACATCAGGAGTGATTTCAGGAAGAGGAACCATTTCTGCAGTATATACAATGCCAATGGAAGATACAAATTCAATGTATGAAAAAGTTTCTTCCATATTAATCCCCAAAATCATTAGAGAGTCAGGAGGATTCTATGATATTGCAAAAAACCTTTCGTCTCAAGATTATTCAAAAATGACATTCTCAATCATACCAACAGAAAACAAATCATTGCTTCAGTTAAGATTATCAGTAGATTATCCTCAAAAGGCATCAGAAATTAATAAAGTAAGCCCATTAGAATTTTTAAAAATAAATGAGGTAAAAAGATCAGATTATTTTTCATCAGGATTTTATCCTCTGAATTCAATTATTCAGGTAGTAATTCTAGATTCTGAAGATGTAAAGATTTCAAATGTCAAAGGAAACATCACACCCACACAAATTATAGGAGATGAAAGAATCCCAATAGACATTACAGAGAAAGGATGGGTTTTTGATCCACAGGAAGGAGAAAGAATTCAAGGAAAATATATTTTTGGTAAAGATACAACAATTAATAAAAAAGAATTAGAGTTTTCGGTTGAAAAGATACAATTACAAATCAAACAACCAGAAAAAACAGAATTTGATGAATCAATCATAGTTGTAATCATCATCACCATTAGTGCAATTGCTGCTGCAATGTTCTATCTTAAAGGGTATAAAAAATAACTACAGCAAAAGAACAGCTGCTGCAAACACAGTAGTCCATTTTCCATCTTTGTCACCTTTTGTAGCTTGGGTAATATTTTTTGTATGATAAATTTTGCCTGAAATAGACCACTGTTGTCTTTTTTCGTCCCAGTTTTTGTCAACATCAAATGGAATTCCTAAGGAAGATGCCAACATTTGTGCTGCAATGTCTTCAGCATAATCACCAGCTTGAGTCTCATTTTGACCAAAAGATTCGTATTCAGAAAGATAACCATATCTACTGTTATCCTTAGGTAGTGCAATACCCACAGATGCTGCACACATTCTATGTGGTTCTCGAGTCTGATTCTTTGAATAAATTGTAAACAATATCTGCCCAGGACTGATTTGTTTGAGACCATCTTTTCTTGAAATCAATTTTGCTTTAGGTGGGAATATACTTGAAATTAGTACAAGATTGGTTCCAGCAATTCCTGCATCCCTTAATGCATATTCAAAACTGGTTAGCCTATCTTCATGCACTCCTTTTCCTTTTGTAAGAAATAATTTTTTAGCAACTAGATCAAGCATTTCTGAATTCATGAAAGATAGTTATTATTTATACTTTAATTAAGAAAGAGAATTTTTAAAATCAACATTAAAAATTTTCAAACTTTTTACCTAGCCACTTTTTTTCTTCTTCTTTCTTTTATCAGGAGATTTTTGTACTTGTGTCAAAAAGATGAATGTAAAAAATGCTCCTAGACCAACATTGATGACACCCATAAAAGTAAGCATCATGATCATTGAAGGAGGTGCAACGGCTAATCCAATTATAATTCCTATTATTCCTGTAGCATAAAACATCATCATCAGAACCTTAACTCTTGTCGGTTCAATGTATCTCATAAGAGATGTCAAAATAAGACATTATTATAAACTGACGGTCAAAATATAGATCAGTGCATAGAACAATCTATTGAATAATCTAGGTAACATTTTAAACCTGAAAAAGTTCATTTTATTTTGTGCCAATGTAGCTCAGCCTGGTTAGAGCAGCTGATTTGTAATCAGCAGGTCGTGGGTTCGGATCCCGTCATTGGCTTTTTATCTTTCTAGAATCACATGTTTACATTTGGCAATACGAATAAGTATACATTATTTTGAAATAAATCAAAATGAGTGATGAAGAATCTAGATTTAGTCAAAAGGGTAAAGAAAATGTAGTTGTAAAAAAATCAACATTTAATGTATTAGTAATCAGTCTAATTGTAATAGTTGGGATTGCAGCATTTTTTGCTGGATCACATGTTTCAAATCTAAACTCTAATCAAATTTCAGACCAAGATCTTGATGATGCAATTGCCAAATTAGAACTCAAAATATTACAAAGTCAGCTACCTACAAAACAACCAACTTCTCAAGTAAAAATTTCAGTGGATAATGACCCAATTATTGGAAATCCTGATGCCCCAATTACAATAATTGAGTTTTCAGATTTTCAATGTCCGTTTTGTGCCAGATTCCACATTCAAACACTCCCGTTAATTCTGGAGCAATACATTGAGCAGGGAAAAGTGAAATTAGTTTTTAGAGATTTCCCTATTCAGAGTATTCATCCTAATGCATTACCTGCAGCTGTTGCGGCAGAATGTGCAAATGAGCAAGGAAAATTCAGAGAAATGCATGATATGTTATTTGATAATCAGAATCAATGGAACAAACAAGAAACTACAGATGCGCTTTCTTTGTTCAGTAGTTATGCCATCGAGATTCAATTAGATCAAGAAACATTTGACTCATGCATTACTAGTGGAAAATATATCGAAGAGATTAGAAAAGATCTTGATGATGGAAGAGATTATGGGGTATCTGGCACGCCTGGATTTTTTGTAGGAAATGAAAGGATAGGATTTGTTGAACTCAAAGGCGCACAACCATTTGATAGTTTTAAAAAAATTATTGATGCTCAGCTAGAGGCGTAAAAAATAACAAGCGTTTATTAGACCTTCAGAGACATTGTAATTATCGGAATAATGACGTCTAAGCAATGAGCTTTTCGTCATTGCTTAAGAGAAGAAAACAAAATGACAAAATTTACAGAATTAGGACTAAAAGATGAGATACTAAAAGGAATTACTGATCTGGGATTTGATGATGCATTTCCAATTCAAGAGGCAGTTATTCCCGTACTTCTTTCAGGAAGAGATGTTGTAGGTCAAGCGCATACAGGTTCTGGAAAAACTGCAGCCTTTGCATTATCGATGCTACAACAGATACAACCAAAAAATGGTATTCAGGGATTGATCATGGCACCAACAAGAGAGCTTGCAATGCAAATTAGTGATGAAATTAAAAAATTTGGAAAATATACGGGAATCAAAGTAGCGACAGTTTATGGAGGACAAGGAATGGGGATTCAGCTAGATGCTCTTCACAGAGGAGTAGAGATTGTTGTAGCAACTCCAGGCAGATTAATTGATCATCTCAAAAGAGGTTCAATTGAACTTAGAGATATTACTCATATTGTTCTTGATGAGGCAGATACAATGCTGGACATGGGATTCGTAGACGATATTTCATTTATTTTAGACTTAGCACCAGAAGATAGAGTGATGTCATTGTTTTCAGCAACAATGCCTACAGAAATCCTAAGATTATCAGAAGAATATCTCAACAATCCAAAGCAATTCCTTTTGGATGCAGATGATCTCAGTGGGGAAGGAATTGATCAGTCATATTTGGTAATTAAAGACAGAGACAAATTCAAGTATCTAATTGATTTTATCAAACAGACAAAAGGTCAATCGATTGTATTTTGTTCAACAAAATATAGAACCAGAGATGTAGCAAAATTTCTGCATCAAGAGAAATACAATGCAGTAGCAATTGAGGGAGACATGTCACAACATAGAAGAGAACAATCTATGGGTAAATTCAGAAGTGGTAAAGCAGACATTCTTGTTGCAACAGATGTAGCATCAAGAGGAATTGATGTTCCAAGAGTAGAATTAGTAGTAAATTATGATGTACCAAATCAAGAAATGGCATACTTTCATAGAATTGGAAGAACAGCTAGAGCAGGAGCTCTTGGGAAAGCAATCACATTTGTTTCATATTCATCAGTAGGAGATTGGAATCTCATTAAACGTCAAATCAAAGTTCCTCTCAGAGATTTAAATCAAGAAATGGGAATTCAGATATCCATACCAGATCCTCTAAAAAGACAAACGCCTTCAAGAAGATATGGAGGTCAATCAAGATCTAATTATTCCAGAGGTGGACGTTCTGGGGGATATGGAAGATCCGATAGAAGCAGAAACCCCAGAGATGACAGGGGGGGAAGAAAAAGATATGGAGACAATGATAATAAAAACAGCTACGGCGGACGTAGTAGATGGTAATCATTGTAAAACTTAAAGACTTGAACTTCTTTGATTATTACAAGGTATAGTAATGCATAAAGGATTCATTCTACTAAATTGTGATCTTGGAGCCGAAGAATATATCGTAGACGAATTAAAACAGATGCAAAATGTCAATAATGCATACCTTACTTTTGGTGCATACGATGTAGTAGCAGAAGTGCAAACACAGAAACAAGATGAATTTGAAAAAGTAATTGCGTCAATTAGGAAATTATCAAGAGTTGTCAGCACCATGACACTAAATATAATTCAGCCCGAATAATTGTTATATGAGTTAAATCAGGATCGTTTCAAATTGCAAAAAATTGATTATGAAGGACCAGTTTGGGTATTAAATTACAACAATCCAAAACCACTACTAGATCATGCTATCCACATGTTAGAAAGGCACGGAGTTAAACGAGAAGACATGATAATTACAGAAACTCCAACTGCGAAGATAGGTGCAATAGTAGTTGAAATTTGGCCATATGAGTTAGTTATAGGAAGAGTTAGAACAACTCGTAATGATTCATTTATCAGCGGTACAGAATTTACAGTAGAATTAAAGTTAGACGAAGATGGAAATTATATAGATTATCTTTGAAGAAAAAGAAGATTCAAAATATCATAATTGTAGCAATAGCAGTTCTTATTATAGGAACAATTATAGCTTATAATTTTTCAGTAGAACAGACTAAACAGAAAGGCCTTCAATTCGGAATAGAGTTAGAGCAAATTCAAGAGGATGTTAAAGAATTGCAAATAAAATTCTATTCTGAAAAAACAAGATGGGAAGAAGGAGATATTACAAAAGAGGAATTGTCAGAATTCTATGGAAAACATTTGAAAGATTTTGAAAAAATAATTTCCAGATACAATGAATTGTCACCTCCAGAGATTTTTAAGAGTTCAGTAGATTTGTTGAAATTATCATCTGAGGCTCAATTGGAAAGTGATTCACAATTCATTGAATGGATCAAAACAGGAGATGAATCAGCAAAAATTCGTTCAGATACACAAATTCAGGAATCATTGGAATATGAGATGTTGGGCTTGGTTGAATTTTATTCAGCCAAAACAGGTGTAAAAAACTATGATGAGCCAGAAAAATTTGAACCTCCACAAACAGGACTCACACAAAAAGTTATTCAGATTTCAGAAAATATGAAAAATGAATGTGATAAAAAATATAAAAATGAGTTAGGAGAATTTGATTCAGACCAAACAGAAATTGAATGGTTCAATTGTCATAATGAGGTCAAAAAATGGAAAATAGAGCATTTACCATAATTAGAGAAAAATAATTTTTCGAATGCTTATCCTCGAGATGTTTTTTGACTCAATTATACTTTCAAATAGAAAGAAGTGCTTGAGATAAACTTCTTCTTTAAAGAATTCAATCAAAGTAAGATATGGGAAAATTCTTCATCATTATATTTCTGTTTTCAGGAATTATCCCACCTGTATTTGGGGAAGCATTTATTGAAAATGATCAACAGTATATTGGAGACGATAATTCACTTCACATAGTTGGGGAAATCACAAATAATCTAAAGATTCCTCTAAGTCAGATCAATGTTCTAATAACACTGCTGGATGAAAATAAAAAATCCATTGCTGTAAAGGAAGTGAATTCGCTAGTTAATACAATTATGCCAGGAATAAAGGGGCCATTTGAACTGGTATTGACAAATAATGAAGCAAGAAATATTGAATCATATTCGTTAAAATTAGTTTATGAGATAAGTCAACCAAAAAGTCAAGTGATCGATATTACTGAATCAAAATTATCAACTGACAAACATAACAACCTAATGATTACAGGAATTGTTAAGAATAACGGAGACATTACAGCAAACACCGTAGCAATTGTTGCAACACTTTATGATATAGATGGTAATGTAGCTGCTGTCTCCAGAGCTTACCCGGAACCAGATTATTTGGGAGTAAATGAAAATACTTTCTTTTTAGTTACAATACCAGACAGAATTCAAAATAATCAGATAAAAGATTACACATTAGTTGCAGAATCAGAAGAATATGCAGTAGTTCCAGAATTTCCCATAGGAACATTTGTTTTGTTAGTAGTTACATTATCTGCATATATTGGCATTATGAGATATTCAGGCAGGATCATAACAAACCTAATTTCTGCAACAAATCTAAAGTAGGAAAAAGTTCGTTCAGCAAGTATTTTTTCTCAAGAGGGGTTGGTTTTGAAAATTTGACTTCAAATGTTATTGTTAACATGTCTTGATCTGTATGAGATATTCTAACAGAATGTTTTTGACGATTAGTTTCAGATAGAAAACCATTCCATTTTTGCAGGTGTTCATTTACTCGAGTTATATTTTGTTCTACTTTAGAGATATCAGTATTCAAATCAGTGTCAAATAAACCAAATTTTACTAGAGGAACCATCATTATGCCATTTAAAATTTTGTCATGATTTTTTAGCATTGATGAGATAATATCTTCTGAATTTTTTTTTGGGAAAATATTTCCATAATCTGGAATAAAGTATCCTGCAAGCATTTTTTTTGAATCATATATTCGAAAAAATTCTTCATCAGATTCTAATTTCCACAATATCTAAAAAATAATTCATGAATAAATAAACGATTAACCAAAGACAATTAAATAAACTAGGAAATAGAAAAAAATATGGTAATTTCTAAAGAGAACAAAGATTTTGTTAGTAGTTTGATCGATTATTACATTAGTGAATCTGAGTCATACAGACAAATTGCAGAGAATTTTGTACCAGAAATAGAATCTGTTCCAGACACAGCATTTGGAATTATTACAGGATGTGTGTATTCAGGATTTTTGCAGGCATATCAAAACCAACAACAAACTCCAAGTTTGGAAGATGTGAAAGAATTTAATCAGATTATAAAAGAAAGAGCAGCACTAATCAAAAAATCTATTTTAGATCCACACAGATTTGAAACCAATAAAAAAGAGATAGACGATAATTAAGATCACATATCAATAATTCACAATTTTAATTGGAAATAATGCCTCAATCAAATACTCCATCTTGATTTCTATGATGGGAAGAATTGTTCTGTGTAGGCAGTATGAACATAGATTTTTGGCAGGTAATAACAAAAATAAAATTTCTATCAAAACATGAACATAGAAAATATCAGTTACAGGTTTAGAAAAAACAGAAACCAGTACAGTTTAATTCTAATTGGGCAAAATAAAATTATGAAAGTTGATGGTAGTAAAATCATCTTTGTATTAGGTGTTATTGCATCTGTAGCAACAGCAGTAATGGCACTATATTTCTCAATTCGTTAAAGATAAATCAGAATAGAAAAGGAGTAAAGTATTGTCAGCAACAAATGAGTTCAAAATTACACAGATAGTAGATAATGGACAAATGATTCAATTAACATTAATTGAAAATGTTTCAACTGAGCCAATATCACAAAAACAGATGATCATAGAAAATGTTTCAAAGAAGCTCGATTCTGAAACAAAAGAGCAGGTAATGCCATTACTTGAAGCTATATTACAAGCACAGCCAACGGTTAATATCAAATCATATCAACAAACACAAATTACAATAGCAATGCCAAAATCAAGATATGACAACATGGGAAGACCACAAGTTGGAAGCACGATTGAAGTGAACTTGAAAAAAATCTAAAGGTGTGAATTTATTTCATCTAGTGTGCGTAATGGTAAAGAACAAGAGAAATCTTTACAAATAAAAACTGTAGATTTATCTTCAAAAGTTTTTCCAGCAAAGAATGGATATTGAGAAAGAGTTTTTAATTGAGAAGAATTTTGAATAGTTACAATAAATGAATTGGGTAAGTAATTCGTCAGAATAGAATTACATATTTCAGAATTTTCTGTGTTGATAATTGTAATTTCTAAAGGTCTTTCCACATAGTAAAAAATGGTATTGAGTAAATATCCAAATCCAAAAGGGTTTTCTGCAGCCATCTGTGCCTGAGATTTCATTATTTTTGTGGAAATTTCAAGGAAATTTTGGTTTTGAGATAGATGATATAATCTCAGCATTACAAAGGCAGATACAGAATTTCCAGAGGGCAATGACAAATCATAATTACTCTTTGGTCGAATGATTAGTTTTTCATGATTATCAGAAGTCATAAAGAAGCTATTAGTGTTTGAATCCCAAAAGTGATCTACTAAATGATGACCTAATTTTAAGGCCAATTCAAGATATTTTTTTTCAGGTTCAATTTCAAATACATCTAACAATGCATTCACAAAGTATGAATAATCTTCCAGATATCCATCGATTTTTGCTTTCCCGTTTTTGTAAGTACGTAATAATGTACCATTTTTAAAAAGATTATTTTCAATAAAAGAAATATTGTTTTTTGCAGCATTAAGATATCTAACATCATTAGTAATACGATATCCTTTTGCAAATGCTGTAACCATCAAAGAATTCCATGAAACTAAAATCTTATCATCTAAACCTGGTGGAATTCGTTGAGATCTAACTTTTAATAATTTTTCAGAACATGAATTTATGATTTCTTGAGATTTTTGCTCGGTTATTCCAAAATTAAATGCGACAGTTGAGAGATTAAGATTATTACATAGAATATTATTTCCTTCCCAATTTCCTCCATCAGTAACATCAAAGTAAAGACAGAATAAATCAGCATCATTGCCAAGAATTTCTTTAATTTCACTTTTTTTCCAAACATAGAATTTTCCTTCAACGCCTTCTGAATCTGCATCATATGCAGAATAAAAGCCACCTTCAGGAGAAGTCATTTCACGTAAAACAAAATCAAGGGTCTTTTTCATGACATCAAGATAGAAAGGATCTTTTGTAATTTGATACGCTTCTACATAATTAATTGGCATTAATGCATTATCATATAGCATCTTTTCAAAATGAGGAACTAACCACTTTGCATCCGTAGAGTATCTAGAAAATCCACCTCCTATTTGATCAAAAATGCCACCCTTTGCCATTTTTTTGAGTGTTTTAAGTGCAAATTCGTTAAATTTTGAGATGCCTGAAAGTTTTGCGTAACGAAACAGAAAGGAAATATTTGCTGCATTAGGAAACTTTGGGGCAGAGCCAAATCCACCATATGTAGGATCACCTATTTGAAATAAATTCATGGCAGCCTCATCAAGAATTATTCGTTCTAGTTTCGTTGGAATTGTAATGCTTTCTATTTTTTGAAGAGCGTCAAGGAATTTTTCAGCTGATTTTTCAACATCTTTTGGTTTTTCATTCCATGCTTGAGATAGCTGCCTGCAAATACTTCCAAAGCCTGGCCGTCCGTAAGAATCCAAAACAGGAAAGTATGTACCAACATAGAAGGGTTTTTGATCAGGTGTAAGAAAAATACTTAACGGCCAACCACCTTGACCTGTTGCTATTTGACAAACTTTTTGATAAATATCATCAATGTCAGGTCTTTCTTCTCGATCAACCTTAATGTTCACAAAATTTTCATTCATGAATTTTGCAACTTCTTCATTTTCAAATGATTCATGAGCCATTACATGGCACCAATGACAAGAACTATAACCAATGCTAAGAAAAATAGGCTTGTTTTCATCTTTTGCTTTTTTTAATGCAGTTTCATTCCAACCATACCATTCAACAGGATTATGTGCATGTTGAAGTAAATATGGACTAGTTTCATGAATGAGATTATTTTCTACCACATTTAATCAAAGTTATTTCAATATTAGTAGTTAATCGGATATATTATTACTCCCAGATTCCTCTTCCTTCAGTTAATTCGTAAATTCTAACATTGATTTTTCCTAGTAATTTTACTTTTGATTTGTGAGCCTTTTTATCATGACTATAATCTTTCTTTTCAACTAGTTCTTGTAGTCGCTGTAATTGTTCTAATGGTAATTTCTTAAATTCATGTTTGGAAGAAGTGATTTGTTGTAATAATTCTACTCTTTCACGATCCTCATCGGTAATTTCAGTCATGCTAAAATTGAATATGGGTCCTTTATTTTTAGTGAGCGAATCTTAAAATTTCGTGCTTTATCGTCTAGATTATGGAAAAAATGCGTGCCATGGTACTTTCTGAATGTGCCAAAATTGAAACAAAACCATTGAAACTAACCGAAATTGACAAGCATAAAATTCAAAGATCAAATGAGATTTTAATAAAAATCGAGGCATGTGGAGTTTGTCATTCTCAACTTCACGGAATTGAGGGAGATTGGAAAGACATAGGAATTCCACCAACTCTTCCGACAGTTCCAGGTCATGAGATTGTTGGAAAAATAATTCAAATTGGAGATTCAGTTTCAAAATTCAGAGTAGGGGACAGAGCAGGCATCACCCCACTTTTAGAGGCATGTAAAGAATGCCAATATTGCAGAGAAGGCAAAGAGTATCTTTGTGAATCATCAATAATTACAGGTGAGTCATTCAAAGGAGGGTATACAGAATACATTACAGTGACAGAAGATTTTGCAACTAAAGTTCCAGAAAATATGAAACCAGAATATGCTGCACCGTTGTTTTGTGCAGGCATAACAGCATACAAAGCAGTAAAAGCAATAGAACCAAAATTACATAAAAAAATTGGGATTTTTGGAATTGGCGGAGTTGGACATATGGCAGTACAATTTGCTAAAGTTGAAAACTGTGAGGTCATAGCATGTTCTAGAACGCAAAAACACTTGGATATTGCAAAGGAGCTAGGGGCAATGGATACAATGACATTTTCTGAAAATCAAGAAGAATTTCTCAATAAATTAAAAGAAAAACATGGAATGTTAGATGGAGCCATAGTTTTTGCACCAGCTGATATAGTAACAGATACTGCAATAAAATCAGTAAAGAAAGGAGGCCTGATTGTTATTGCTACAGTTGGAAAAAATCCTCCATTTATTGCATTCGAGGAAAAAACAATCAGAGGTACTTTGATAGGTTCTACAAAAGACATGGAACAAGTAATTAAAATATGTGATGAAAGAAATATCGAAGTTATCTCCCAAGCATTCCCATTAGAAAGTGCAAATGAAGTACTCAAAAAATTAAAAGATTCAGAAATAGAAGCAAGAGCAGTCTTAATACCTTGACTTGTATAAGAAATATTGGAGAAGTTAATTTTTCAACATGAATTGCAATAGATGCCACCATACAGACGAAGCACACTCACCAAACGAGAATAGTAACTCTATTATCAAGGTAGGGAAATGTCAAATTCCCACTTGTACATGTCAGCAATACTTGGATCCAATTCAAAAGATTGATGAGGATTTATTGTAACGATTCATATACCAAAATTAATTAAAGATGATCATGGACAAACACAAACCATCTGATGAAATGATTAAAGAATTAGATAATCTGTTATCAAAAATTAATGCAATGGAAATTGTTGCATCAGATGATTATCAAAAAAATTCAATCAAAATTTTGAGAGCACTGGTCGAGGGTCAAATGCATTCAATTAATGAATTTCAACATTTGAAAAAAGCAATTGATTTGCTTACATTACAATTATTTGATGTTCAAAACAAAGTCAACAATTAAGTTTTGTATCGCTTAATCCACAATTAGTACAACGATAAACAGTAGATTTTTCAAGAATTTGTTCCGCCTTCATTTCAGAGCCACAACACAAGCAAGAAATTTTTTGTGGTAGAAAAATTTCTTCTTCAGATTTTCGAACAGTATATTCAGGTTCTGGTTTTGGAGCATTTACAGAATTGCACGGGGGTTTGTAACGTGATAATATCTTATGGGATACATTTTGTCTCTGATCCTTACTTGATTCAAACATTGGTAATATTGCAAGATATAGTGATTTTTCAGATCCAGATTTCTGAACCCAGCATTTAAAATCTGGGTGTTGGATAAAAAAGGACTTGTCATCAGTCTTCTCACAATCATCAATATAGAGAATATTGAATTTGTCTTGGTCTTTGGACAGGATAAGATATACCAATTTTTCCATAGGAGGGCCCCATTCATCAAGAGGAATTGGTCCAAGAAACTCATATTGGAGAATTTGAATACTCAATATAGAGCATTTAGAGTACTTTCTTTTCTTTTTTTCCCAAAAAACATACTAGTGACATTAAATTGATCGCAAAATCCAAACTTGAAAAGATTAAATTCAAGAGTTTTTGATTTTCAGTGAATGAAAGAGCCTCATAATTATGCTAAAGTTGGATATGCAATGATTTTAGTTTCAGCTAGTCTTGCTGCAGTAGGTCTTTTAGCATTAGCAATTGGTTCAGATGTACTTTTTGCAGATAACATGCAAAGAGAAAACACACATCATTTCAATGAATGTAAATTAAATGATTTCAAAACAGATGGTTGTGAAAAATATTGGGATAGAATTAATAATGAAATTTCAGGAATTTACGTAGACCTAGACAAATAACTTAGTAACCATTTGCAAAATCTTCAAACATATTTTGATTTTTTGTTAGTTTGTTCATTGCATAAAATGCCCCACCAACGATACCGGCCTGATAAAAGGTATATAAGAAAACTCCTGAAGATGTAGGATCAGATTTTGTAAAACTCAAAACAAGAACGGTCACAAATACAAATGTTCCAACAAAGGTCACTATTCTATTCAAGAAACCAGAATTCATTCCAACAATTCGTTTAGTTGCAGATGCCATCAATGTAATGCTTGTAATAATCAGAAATGTTGCTCCGCCATTTGCGGTGACAAATTCATTTACCCAGAGCAAAAGTCCATCATCTAAAATTGAAACGTCAGGCATAACACTACCTCCATTTATTGCAAAGTTTACAGCACTGAACATTCCACCTATAACAAAAAAGAACAAGAAAATTTTTACAATAGATCTTTTAAACGGACTGCGAATTTCTGAAGGACTAACTACTCTTTCAGTAATTCTCACTCCATAAAGAAATCCAACTGCCATAGCAGGAAGGAACATAATATTAATCAAAATTGGAGATTCTTTATTGACGGATTCAATTTGAGGATAAAAAATTAGAAACAGGATTATTGCTAGAGACGCTGAAGATGCAAATAATATCAATCCAAGATATTTGCGGTTGTTTGACTCATATGTTGCATCCCAGTCATACATTTTATGGACTCTTATAAATACAATTAAAGGCCAATCGAAAAATCATTTGGTCAAATTATCAATTCTGTTTACCCTTTTTACTGGTAGAAGCCAGGATATTTTGTGAAAAAAGGGATACCAATGATTGTGATAGGTGGAATTATTGGAATATTAGGCATTATTTTTCATCTTCAAGGACACTCTGCAGTAGGACCTGAATCATCATTTATGTATTCCAACCCAGATTGGATAACTTATGGAATCCAAATTACAGTGATCGGATTAATTACAATAGGAATAGGAACAATATACACTATGAAAAAAGGTTAGTTTTTTATCCGAAGTATGATATTATTCTTAGTTTTTCAGAATTTTCTTATTTTGGTTGTTGTCATCACATTCATTTGTACATGAGAACGGATAACGTATTCTGCAATCATGAATCACCACAAGTAATCAAATAATTCAATCTAGAATATTTGTTAATTGTGAGTAAACTAATTGTCCTTATTAATTTCACAACTAATTAACATGCATGCTCCCCATCCAAATCATATTTTTGTAAAAAACATCAATCTAAAGATACCAAAGAAATGATCTTTATGAAAACGATATTAAAAACCTGCAATCATAGGATCTTCAGGTTTCATTATCTCTCTTAACAAAATTGTTGCAAACATGCCTCTAGATAATGAAAATTCCACAGTATTTCCGTGAGATAAGTAATCAAAGCAATTTATTGCAGCTTGTCTGAAACCACCCTCACTACTTACTTCCTGCATCTCTTTGACGAAAAAGTCTTTTGGTGTGATCTCTTCTTGTTTTAGTATTTTAGATATTTGATAGTCAAATCTTGTTTTTTTGTAATATGAATATCCAACAAAAGGCAATGCTAGCCTTTGATCTAAACCCAGCACGTATTTTCCAAGGATGCCATGAAAATCAAAACAAACATCATTTGGTTGAGTCTCAAAAAGATTTTCACCATCTAAAAAAGACAAACTTAGAGATTGATTGAAGATAAAAGATTGGTAGGCTTGAACATAAAATCGTCTCAAAGATAACGGAATAGCTCGAATTGCAGTAATATAGTCATCATGCTCAATCATTTCCTTAAGAACAATTCTTTCAATATCCATTTGACTTGGAACTTGATCAAAATATTGTTCATAGTTTGCCTTATCTGAAAGTTTTTCACGAATCTCAGTATTTTCCTTTGAATCATAAGTTGAGGTGAAAGACAATATCAATTCGACAGCTTTTTTGAAATCTCGCTGTAAAATTGCCTTACCAATAAGATGGGTTACAGGTCTTTTTGAGCCAAAACGTTGGTAACCATAAAAATTCAAGATTTTATCATAATCAATAAAAGAAGACAATTCGTTTGAACATCCAGAAATTTTAATTTTGAAGTGATTTGCTATCATATGTTTTTTCGATAATGGTTTTTTCACATATCCGATTTTTTCCAAAGAAAATTTCTCAGTTGAAAAAGTTTCGATTGCTTTTCCTTTATTTCCAGAGCATACAAATTGTTCGGTGATAGCAGATGCATCTTTTAGTCCAAGAGATTTTAAACGAATTCCTTTTTTTCTAAAAATACTAGATAAGGCATGATTTGTATCAATTTTTTTCTTTTTTAGTTTGTAGACAGCATATCCCTGCTGATCGCTTATGGAGTTTTTTGCTTTCTCAGAAATTACTTCAGTTACATGGAAATCCTCAGGAATTACTCGGATTTTCCCTCCAATTCCAGAAAAATCAGTACTGTAAACAGCAATACCAATTTGTGAATCTAAATTTGGAATCACTCTATTGTCACTGTAACAAATTTGCTGATTGCAACATCAGTAGATTGTGCACCAAGTAATATTTTGTAAGTTCCAGGAACCGAATCTTCTGAAGCATGAATAGAAGTGTGGATTGGACGTGGAGTATTAGAGTCTAATTGAAATGTTTTAGGAGAGTTATTGACAAGTTCGACATTCAGAAAGTCGTGAGTAGGAGACAGAATTAACGAAACGCCCAACAGATCTTTTTGGGATTTTGGTGATATAATAAAGTTAAAATGTTTAGTATCACCAGGTGCAAGTTCAATGTAATGAGATTCAAATTGAATTTCAAGAGGTAATGAAACTGAAGTGTCAACAACGCCTATGTTATTTTCAACCCATTCAGTAAACCAAATTTTTTTACCATCGATTGTAAAATCGAAGATTTGTGCCAAACCACAATCAGATAACATCAAACCAGTTCCGGGATCACAGTCTCCCCAATAAGGATTCTTTGAAGGCACATGATATTCTATAAGAGATTGAGATTTTGGATCCATCACAGAGATATTGTTTGCATTTTGTGCATTAAATACAAGTTTGCCTTGTTGATCAGTTTCAATCCAGTATGGTCTAGAAATAGGAGTTTTGACAATTCCAGTTTGATTTCCATATGTAGCAAGTAATGGGTCGGATGTAACGTATTGAGTGAATTCTTCAGTTACCGGATCAAAGTTAAAGAAATAGGATGACGTAGTGTCTGCCAACCATATAGTTCCATCATCAGCAACTACGGAGCCATTTGGGGTAAGTAGTTCGGGAGGTAATTGATAGATTTCAACAAAGTCAAGAAGTGGAAGAAATTTTTCATCAGAGTTTGAAACAGAATCAAAATATTCATTTTGATTAAATTTAACTAAAACTCCTCCTTGTTGGAATAACCAATTTGTAAACCAGACATTGTTATTTGCATCTATTGTAAAATCGGCAGTTACAGAATCATCAATAGGCGAAGGAATACTAAGATAATTAACGTCTTCTTGAGATTGATTTGGATCTAAAAATGTAATTTTATTTCCAGTGAAATCATTAATTATTATTTGAGAACCATGAACTTGGAGTTTTTGAGGTAAAGAATTCCCTTCAGAGGGATAAGAAAGTCGTCCATATTTTTCATCTATGGTTGAAAATTTCCACACAGAATCATATGTTTCATCAGTGTACCACACAGTACCGTCAGGAGCATAGTCAATTCCCCACATCATAGAACGTCCACCAGGTGGCCAAGAAGGGTTTTCATATTCAACAAATGTTTCAGTAACCGGATCAAATTTTGCTAGATTTCCAGTGTTTGTTTCAGTAAACCAGACATTTCCGTCATAATCAGTCACAATTGCCAAAGGATTTGTACAGGGTGTAGGAATAGAGAACTCTCGAACATAATCAGTGGACTTAGCATTACTAGAACCACAAAATTGTGCACGCTGATCATCAGGGAAGTTGTCAGCTGGAGTACCAGTAATAGTCAAATCAGGATTATCTTCTTCAGGATCAACTCCTGGAAATGCAATAAATATTGTAGAAGATAATAAAATAAAACCAAAAAAAACAGTTACAAGAATTCCTTTTTTCTTCACACTTAAAAAATATGAAAGCCTTGTTATATCTTATTCCCAGTTGCTGTAACTATAATAATTTTAAATCACCAGTTATTTTATCAATCAAGTTTTCAGGTGCAGGTCCAATTGAAATACAGGTGGTAGTCCCAGGGGCTATCTGAGTATGTCCAGCATCAGTAACTTCAGACCAGGGAAGATTCAAATCAATAGCATGTCTTTTTACTTCTTGCAATTCTTTAATTCCAGATGCTTTAAGAACGACTTTTTCTTGCCCACCCCACCATTCATCATACCATTCAGGATGAGATTTTCGTACATATTCTGCGCCTAGAACACATGCATGGCCCACTTGAGCTGCTATCTTTCCTTTTCCCATTTTTAGATCAATTCGAACAACAATTACCTGTTTAATGTTACCCATAAACTAATCAAATACAAACATAATGAAAAACTTTTGAATTAAATAATTGACAATGAAACAAAAAATGTGTACTTTGATGTAGTAGTTGCCGGTGGAAGTGTCGCAGGACTATTATGTGCAAGAGAAATTGCTTCAAAAGAATTTTCAGTACTTGTGATTGAAGAAGATTATGAAATAGGCACTCCCGAACATTGTGGAGGTTTAGTCAGCATTGCAGGCTTGGAAGAACTTGGAATAATTCCATTTAGAAAAACTTTTGAGCATATGATAGAATCAGCTGAAATCACATCGCCCAACGGAAATAGTTTTACAATTAATTCAAAGAGACAAAAAGTAGCTGAAATCAGTAGAAGGGAATTAGATAAACAAATAGCTTTTCAAGCGCAGAATAAGGGGGCAGTAATTAAAGTCAGAACAAGTTTTCAAGAAATTACAAATACAGGAATTAGAACAAAAGATGAGAAGATAGATTGTAAAATTTTTGTTGATGCAAGAGGAGTTTCGTCTCTGATTCACAAAGATAGAACTGGTATTTTATCATCAGCTCAATATGAAATTTATTCTGATTGGATAAAAAAAGGAAAAGTTGGAGTGATGTTTGATCAGGAAAAATTCCCTGGATTTTTTGCATGGGTTATTCCATCAGGAGAAGGCAAAGGAAAAGTTGGAGTAGCAGGAAGAGGAATCAACGTATCTGAAACATTAGACAAGATTCTAGAAGAAAAGGAAAAATATTCAGTGATTAGAAAAATTTTTGCGCCAATTTGGATTAAAGGTCCAATTGATAATTTTGTTGAAGGAAAAACGGTAATTATAGGAGATGCTGCAGGACAAGCAAAACCGACAACGGCAGGAGGTATTTTTACTTGTGGCATGGGTGGGGTTTATGCAGGACAAGCAATTTCAAAATTTTTAGAAACAAATAACAAATCAGATCTGGATGAATATCAAAAAAAATGGATGGATAGATTTGGTAAAGAATTTGAAAGGCAGTCACATGCTAGAAAAATTTTAGAACGAATGGACAACAATACAATTGATAAATTATTTGAATCAATTACACCAGAAATCATAAAAGAAGTTTCCGAAAAAGAGGATTTTGATTTCCACACCAGTTCAATTATCAAATTACTAGGAGTGAAGGGTTCACTGAAAACAGCTCAGACATTAATTAACGGGGAACTCAAAAAATTATGGAGTTAACGTGCTCAATTTCTAAGCAAGGTATAAATGATGTTTACAGAAAATTGGGGATATGTCGTCTACTATTTCATTACCAACGTGTAGTTGTTGTCACAGACCCATTATGCCTAATGATAAATGTGTAAAATTCAATTGTCCCAATTGTGGTGCAGATTTAATTTGGAGATGTCAAAGTTGCAGAGAGGCAGCAAGAAACTATACTTGTTCTTCATGTAATTTTCAGGGGCCTTAGAAAATGACTCAGTTACTATTAATTACAAAAATTCTTCCTGATGGAACCGAGACAAATCTTGATGAATTAGCAGAAACCATCAAAAGTTCACTAAAAGAAGGAATTTCGATGAAAAGACATGCCAAAGAACCGTTGGCCTTTGGATTAGAATTTCTAAAAGCAGAATTTATTCTGGAAGATGAAGAAGGACAAATGGATTCATTAGAAGAGGCAGTCAGATCAGTACAAGGTGTAAGTGAATTTGAAGTACTCAACATGAGTCGAATGTCAGTAGACATGAAATAGGTGATATTTTGGCACGCAAAGAAGAACCTTTGCAAATGAGAATCGGAGAAGCAAAACAAAGAGACATAGGTAAAAAACGTGCCAGAATTGGTCCAGAAGCTATGGATTTTCTTAGAGTCACGCCGGGAGATACTATTGAAGTAATGGGTTCAAGAACTAGTTGTGCAGTAGTTTGGCCAGTTGATGAAGATGAGAAAATTTCAGATATCATAAGAATTGATGGGCAAACAAGAAAAAATGTGGGGGGTTCACTAAATGATTATGTAAAGATTAGAAAGGTTTCATCAAAATTTGCAAAAACAATTTCCCTAACGCCAGTAAATGATTCAGTTACCGTAGATAAAGAATTCACTGATTTTGTGAAAAATAGATTGAAAGGATTACCAATTACACATGGCGATGAAATATCTGTTATGATTTTAGGAAATTCTATGGACTTTAAAATTACAAAGACCAGTCCAAAAGGAGTGGTAAAGATAGATCGTAGCACAAATCTTGTAATTTCAGCTGAATCCACAGTGGATAGAAAAGTTAGGGTAACATACGAAGAAGTAGGAGGACTAAGAAATGAAGTCAAGGCAATGAAAGAAATTGTAGAATTACCATTAAAACATCCAGAATTATTTACAAGATTAGGAATTGAGCCACATAGTGGAATTCTACTTTATGGTCCTCCGGGATGTGGAAAAACATTACTAGCTAAAGTCATGGCGAGTGAATCAGAAGCTAATATGTTTTCAATTAACGGTCCAGAAATTATGAACAAGTATTATGGTGAGACAGAAGCTAAACTAAGAGAGATTTTCAAAGAAGCAAAAGACAATTCTCCTAGCATAATTTTCATTGATGAAATTGACGCAATAGCGCCAAAAAGAGAAGAAGCGTACGGAGATGTTGAAAAAAGAGTTGTTGCTCAACTATTAGCACTAATGGACGGCCTTACAGATAGAGGAAATGTCATTGTACTTGGGGCTACAAATAGACCAGATAGTGTTGATCCCGCACTAAGAAGACCAGGTAGATTCGATAGAGAATTTGAAATTTCTGTTCCTAATGAAGATGGAAGATTAGAAGTGCTGGAAATTCACACAAGAGGAATGCCAATTAGTGAAGATGTAGATTTGAAAGATTTATCATCAGAATTACACGGATATACAGGTGCAGATATCAAATCACTTTGTAGAGAAGCTGCACTAAAATCAATCAGAAGATATCTACCAGAAATAGATCTTGAAACAGAAAAGATTCCTTCTGAAGTATTACAATCTATGCAGATTAAACTAATTGACTTTTATGATGCAATGCATGATGTAGTCCCCACAGCTATGAGAGAATTTTACGTTGAGAGACCAAAAGTATGGTGGCAAGATGTAGGAGGATTAGACGATATTAAAAAAGCATTAACAGATAATTTAATCATTGCAATGAAAGAGCCAAGTAAATTTACAAAGATGGGGATCAGGCCACCAAAAGGTGCTTTGATTTATGGACCTCCAGGATGTGGAAAAACATTACTTGGAAGAGCACTCGCTACAGAAACTGGGGCAAATATGATTTTAGTTAGGGGCCCCGAAATTCTTTCCAAATGGATGGGCGAATCAGAAAAGGCAATTAGAGAAATATTCAGAAAAGCAAAAGCATCATCACCATGTGTTGTTATTTTTGATGAGTTAGATTCACTAGCACGACTCAAATCAGGAGAAGGCGGAATAGGTGAAACTATTCTAAGTCAACTATTAACAGAAATTGAAGAAGGTATTTCTTCAAGAGTTGTGGTTATTGGAATTACAAATAGACCGGATGTTGTAGATAATTCTTTGTTAAGAACAGGAAGACTAGATCTGGTGCTATATGTTGCACCTCCAGATGAAAAAGGAAGATTGGAAATTATCAAGATATTAACAAAAAAAATGCCTTTGACAAATGATGTGAAATTACAGGAGATAGCAGTTGCTACTCAAAACTATACAGGTGCAGATTTAGCTGCACTTTGTAGAGAAGCAGCAGTTCTTGCAATGCGAGATAGTTCATCGAAAATATCCAGTCAGCATTTTGCAAATAGTTTGAAGCAAATCAGACCATCGATTACCAAAGAAGTGGATCAGTGGTACAATACTGTAAAGGAAAGTATATCTAACATTGTGCCAAAGACAGGAGATAAATCATTCTACGGATAAAAATGACAATTCCTCTACGAAATACAGTATATGAAAAAATTAAGGATTCTGCTTCATTAACGGATGTTGAGCTTTACAAAAGCATGACAAAAGATGGATTAATCATTCCAGAAGATAAATTCAACAAACTTCTTTTAGATTTAGAGATTCTCGGTCTTATCACTGTCGTATGGATTACAAAAGATGAACGCAGAATAGAAGCAACAGTGATGAAAGCAGAAACAGATAGTGTAGAAGAACAAAATAAAGAAATGATGAAAAAAGACTACGAAGCTAGTTTTCCAGGTTTTGAAAAATAATTATTAAAACAACGGAAAGTGGAATGCTGCATCTAATGCAACTGCAACAAAAATAATTGTAAGATAAGGTGCTGTAACTTTGTATGCTTTCCAAGCAAAGTCAGATGTAGGATTCTTTGTTAGTTTATAGTGATACACAAGCATCAATCCACCAGAAACTATTGCGATAATGGTGTAAACAATTCCCATCCCATCAGGAATTAACGAAAGGATCAGTGAATAAGGAATCAAAATTAAAGTATTTCCTAAAATGTACTTTGATGTTTTTTGCATTCCAATTACAACAGGAAGCATTGGAACTTCAGCTTGTGCATATTCATCTTTGATTTTCATTGCAAGACACCAAAAATGGGACGGAGTCCAAACAAAGACCAAAAAGCCAACTAAGAATCCTAATAAATCCATACTGCCAGTGGCTGCTGCCCATCCAGCCCAAGCGGCTGCACTACCAGCAATTCCACCGATTACGATATTAGACGTATTTCTACGTTTTAACCAAACTGTATAGATTATTACATATGAAAATATTCCAACAGCGATAAAGAATGCAGATACTGCGTTTAATGCAAAATATCCATAGATCACAGAAATACAGCTTACAATAATTCCATATATCAAAACATTTGACGCTGCCATTCGTCCTGATGGAATAGGTCTAGTACTAGTTCGGGTCATTTTTGGATCAATATCTTTATCATAATAGTGATTCAGGGCACTGGATCCTGCCGATGCCAATGCACCTGCAACAATTATGTGTAAATATGACCAATAATCAAGATCAGGTGCTCCAGAAACTAGTTTACTTGCAGCATACATGGATGTAACTGCAGTTATTACTAAAAGTACAACAATTCTGGGTTTTGATATCTCCAGTATTTCATTAAATCCCAATTGACTCTATCCTCTCCCAAAGCCATTTAATTTCTTCGTCTACGTGATCTACGATATTTCAAAAGGAATAAGTATCTCAGCTCTATCAGCTATCTTAAATGAGTAATTGGGACCTCATGATGCCTGGAATGGGACTTACAGCTATAGGCTTAGCTGGCCTTACATTGTCTTATGCAGGTATCGCTCATACGTTCATAGATGGAATGCACGCCTTAACTGGCCTTACTATGTTTGTGGGATTAATTTTCTTATCAGCAGGTATTCTTGATGGAGGAATTTCAACTAGCAACAGAGCCAAAGCAACGACTTTGGTAATTCTTTCAATAGCCTTAGGATTTGGAATGTTTGCATTTACAATGAACACATCAAACTATACAGTTACAATTGCAGGAATTTTAATGGCAATTGCATTCCCAGCAATCATCATTGCTTATCTAGCAATGAAACATCCAGCAGTTGTAAAACCGGTGGGTTCAATTGTGGGTATAGCAGCTGCAACAGGAATTATAATGTGGGTAGCTTTTGGATTTGTCAGTCCTGATACATACATGATACCCCAACAAGTTGGAGTTGAAGAACCCACTGAGGAAATAATACCAACAGGGCCAATCTTTACAATATCAATTTTAGAAGATTCAGCTACAGAAGGAAATCCAGATTATGAACCAGATGTTGCAGTAGTCACACAAGGACATATAGTAGAATGGACAAATGCAGATTCTGTTGCACATACTGTAACTAGCGCAGTTGATTTTGGAGAAACATTTGATTCAAGTTTAATGAATGCAGGTGAAGTGTTTACATTAGATACTAGCAATTTAGAAATTGGAGATTATGAATATTTATGTATTGTACATCCATGGATGGTTGCAACATTAGTGATTGAAGCAGCAAAAGAACCAACAAAAATTATAATCCCAGAAGGTGCAGCAATTCCAGAAGAAGGGCAAATTTATTACGATCCAGAAGTAATCGATGTTACGGTTGGAACCACAGTACTTTGGGAGAATGTAGATAGCACAATGCACACTGCAACGTCAGGGAATCCAGATTCAGGAGCAGATGGAGTGTTTGATTCAGACATTCTATCAACTGGAGATACTTTTGAATTTACATTTACGGATGCAGGAAATTATGAGTACTATTGTATTTTGCATCCATGGATGGTAGGAACAGTTAACGTAGAATAGATTTGCAGAAGATCAAAATATCACAATCAGATAAAAAAATTCTATCAGAGTATTCAGAAAATCAAAAACCCAACGAATCATGTGCCATATTATTTGGAGAAAAGGGTCAAGTATCAGATTTATTTTTAACAGAAAATATTGAAGAATCACCAATAAATTTTACAATTTCAAATGATCAATTAATTGAAGGTTACAAGTTTGCAGAAGAAAAAGATCTTGAGGTAGTAGGGATTTTTCACTCTCATCCGAATTCTGATGCATTTCCATCAAACACTGACAAAAAATTTATGCATAGCAATCCAGTAGCATGGATAATTTATTCCGGAGTTAATAAGAATTTCAGAGCATTCATACTTGAATCAGACATTATAGAAATTCCAATTGAAGAGAATTAATTTAAGATTTCAAGGAAAATGTTGCACGTTTGCTGTCAACATCATTTAAAATGGATTTATCTGGTGAAACAATTTTTCCAATAACATTTACAGGTGAAGCAGGAGTAATTTCCCCAGGTTTGCCAATTGGTGTTGGGCCGTAAAACAAGCATATAGCTTTTCCAGTTGGCCAAAATGCAACATCATTGAGTTGAACAGGAGACTTTGCATTTTCTTCTGATTGAGATATGGGTGATTTTGAAGTATAGATTTCATCACCCCACACATTAAGGTCAACGGTAAACGGTAATTTTTTAATAAATTCATTGACAGTTTTTGGTGAATTCTCATCATCTAATTCTAAAAGTATAGTGGATGAGTTTGGAATTTTAATTTCAACGATATGTTTCATGAATTATGATGATCTTTGAATTAAATAAAACCGTTGAAACGAGGGTTATTTGAACAGATTCTATGATTTTGGTTCAATTCCATGGACTCATCTGCCATTTTAAAGATAAAAATGGATGCAAATATGAAAATAATTGATTCAGGATTTAATCAAACGATTCCACCAAAAAGATCTACTCGATAATAGTCCCAATGTTCAGGATCAAGCATTGCAACAAACTCTACATTTTCAGAGCCCATTCTTTTCTGAATTAAATCACGTAAGGCAAAACTTGTCAAATATCTGTACCGTTTAGTATTTGCCAATAACGAGAATACCTTTCGGAGTCTAGTGCCTCCACCAAGTCCCCAATAACCAAGCTTCATTGCAATAGGTTCCAAAAACACAGTATTTTTTTTTCCAAAATTTTCATCTTTGATTCCTGCATACAATTGATAGTTTTCAAGAGGGCCTCCTTTTGCATAACCGACTATGGTATTATCATCATCAGACAGTCTTAGAGTTGTTATGATAGTATTTGGATCTAAAACAGATTTTGCAAAAACCAACTTTTGTAGTTGCAATGGCTGTGGTAATTCATTGTAAATGGATGTTATTGCATTTATGAATTCATCAGAGCTTCTTTCCTCTAGGGAATCTACCTTTGTTTGAAATTTTTGATTTTCATACTCAAATTTGGATTCAATTCGGATTTCATCTTGACGAAGTTTCATAAATGCAAGTACAGTATCCATAAAATTTTTTCTTGTTTCAGCGGGAAGTGCATGAAGAACCCGTCTACACATTTGAGATTCATTATTTAGAAGAGTTTCAAAATAATTTACAGACATTCTAACTATGGTTGATTGATGCCAAGCAAAGGCATGTGCATTTTTCTTTGCTTTCTCCATAGCTACTGAAAAGTCACCTATGGCATAACCACCTATCCTATCTGCAACAGACAAAAACCAACCTAATTCTTCATAATGAGATTGTTGTTCGGGGTTGTCTCTTGTAATTTCTGAGCGTTGAAAGCATTCTTTCATCTGCATTTCAGGTTTTTGTTTAAATTCTCCAGTCCAAGGATATGCAGTTCTCAAAATCAACGCCATTATGATTTCAACGTCAAGTTCTGCTTTATCGATTAATTTTTTTAATTCTCTATCTAATGAGATAAATTGAATTACACTTTCTTCGTGTGGTCTGTCAACAGATTTTTGGGGATCAAAATCATGAAATAATGCAGCAGTGAAAAGGTATTCAACGTCACTTTGATCTAATTTTTGTAGTTTTTTCTCCCATGTTGCCGCAAGCAGAGTAATGTAAGCAACTTCTAATTCATGATCGATATTATGATATCCATAATAGTCTCTTCCAAGTCCTTGAGTTTCAAAAATTTCAATGGTATAATCTAACATTCTGTTATATATTGCAGTTTTTTCAATTCCAGATGAAATTAGTAATTCTTGAATTTTACTTTTAAGAGGATGAATAGAATTAGAATCCTGCATTACTCTTTTTGTAACTAGGTTTTTTAATTAAGTATAATGATTTTCAAGATTGATTCTTGTAATCACTTCTCAAATATGTGAATTAAGAACTCAAATCACCAATCTTGACTGAATCGGATTCAATTATTTCTAATCTTTCTTTAAGTGAACTTTTACAGGATTCGCTCACATCAACACCTTGTGTAAATATAAGAAAAAATGCTAAAGTTCGAGTGGCTACTGGAATGCTTGTTCAATATTTAGAAAGTTTTACAGATTCAATAGTGATTCGTGACGATACCAAGCCAATGGGAGTGATTGGAGGAAGAGAAATCATTCAAGGAGTATACAAAAATCCTTCTTCTAATTTTTTTGAGATGAAACAAGTAGATGAAATTGCTGATAAACGTCTCAATGTGGTAACTCCAGATACAACCCTAAAAGAGTTAATTTTGCTTTGGAGAGAAGTAGGAAGAGCGTTTGCAGTAGTAGGTATGGGAAACGAGAATTATTCAGTCATTTCTGTAAAAAAATTATTAGAGATAGGAATTAACAATACTTTTGAATTTCATATCTCTGAAATTCCTAGAAAGAAAATAATCACATTTGATAAAGATGCAACTTTTGGAAATATTATGAAGTTAATGTTGGAAAATAGAACTCGAAAGATATTGCTTGAGGGAACGAATCAATTCATTAATGACAGAATCATCATAGAAGCCATAGAGAAATTCGATTATCTTCTTGGCAATAATAATTTTTTGGATATTCCAGTAAGTGTTGCGTCACTTGAAGATGCCAAAGTCGTTTCAGAGGATTTGAATCTTTCAGAGATTTCAAAAATCATGTATGGGATGTCTCAACCATTAATAATTTACGAAGAACGGGCGATTAGTCCATGGGATATTTGTATGGCCTTGGAGAAGAGATAAAGATTCATCCTTTAAGATGTGTAGCGTGTTAGAACAGCAAAGTATGTTCCTTAATATCAATGGATATTTGAGATATTTTTTGAGAAAATCAAGGATATTTTCACTTGTGAGAACTTTGAATTAGTTTAATTGCCAAAATGTGAATATGTAATCATGAGTATTGCTGGAATGTATATGTTAAATTCTTCTGAATATACAGAAGAAAAAATCCAAGAAGCACTCAAAATTCTATATACAGACAGAAAAAATGAATTTAGCGAGTTGTCCCATGTATTTCTAGGAGAAAAGAAATTAAATGAAATGTCAAACTGGAAGGAATTTGTTTTGAATTTTTGTTTAGATGTTGCAGATTCATTCAAAACATGGACAGGTCAGAAACCACCATCTGCAACTTCTCCACAAAAGGCTCTAACCATTCTAAGACAGGTTGGCAATGGCATGATATCGATGAATAAATTAACTCACATACTAAATATTTCATATAATCTAGCAATGGAATTTAAAGAGATTTACAGACGCCTAAAATAATATTATTAAATCAAGATGGATTCATTTTCATAATTATTCACCAAATTTTTGGAAAACATGTGTGAATCTACATCAGAACCAATCACATATCACCATATTCTTCAGGGTTTGAATAACATACCTTTGGCTCAAATTGTATTATAGTCATATCAATAATTATAAAAAATAAGTTTGCTGCTAGCCTAAGATTCCGCTAGCAACAGAGTATGCTCCAATGATAACTCCCACTACAAACATTGTTGTATTTTGTTTCATCTTATTTTTCTCCTATAACACCAAAGATAGTACCACTATAGAAGCAGCTGCAATGACATAGAATCCATAAAATGCCTTTTTGTGGCGAGGTATGGCAAGTTTTACTTTTTGTTTTAGTGCTAAATTCATAATATTATCTCCGTTAGTGTAAAGCGAGAACATTGTGAAAAAAATTCACAATTACTTTCGTGTCTAAGGAAATATTATTCTCGCATGAGATAGACATGATACTTGTGATGATAAACTATAGTCAGCTAATCAGCTTACTAAAGAAGGAATCCTTAGAGGCTTGAGCCTTTCTTGTGGTTAATTTGAGATTAGTTGCTTATTGTGTAATGAAAATCTGTGTTTGTTTTGAATTAAATATCCCTTTTTTTGATTATAATTATGGAAATTCACGTATACGACACTTATGTCAAAGCAGCAGATGGTCATACCATGCACTTTGATGTAATTACTGGTGAAAAAGATCATGATAAAGCCATTACATATGGTAAAGAGTGGTTAGAGTCAATTGGTGAAGGAAAAGCAGAGATGACAACAAATGAATGTCAATTCTGTCACTCACAAGGTGCACCAGAGCCTGTAGAGCAGGCAATTAAGGAAAAAGGCTACTTTATCCAAAAGATGGAAGGCTGTCCTTAAACATTTTTTTCCTTTTTCTACAAGACTTTTTAGATTAATCATTTTACAAAGGATATGTCAGAACACAAGTATTCAAAGTGGACAGTAGAAGGAGATAAGAAAACAAAATGGATTTGCGGATGTTTCCAAACAGCAGATAATTATTTTAAGTTCTGTGATACTCACAATTCAGCTTTACAAAAAGCGATTCAAGCTCAAATTGACGAATTGGATATGACGCTAATTGTTGAAAATAAAGATTAGATTGCAAGTATTGCAACAAATGCAGATACAAATACAATTGCAATTGTGTTAAGTAATTTAATCACAGTATTGAGTGCTGGTCCTGCAGTATCTTTGTAAGGATCACCAATTATGTCTCCAACTACTGCAACTTTGTGTACTTCAGAACCTTTCTCACCTTTCATCTCTACTAATTTCTTTGCGTTATCCCATGCACCTCCAGTGTTTGCTAAGTGGTATGCCAGTAAAATTCCAGTTACAACTGCACCCATTAACAATCCGGCAACTGCAGTTGGACCTAATAAAATTCCTAAAATTATTGGGGCAAGGATTGCAACAATTGCAGGTTTCCAGAGTTCTTTAATTGAAGCAACAGTGGCAATATCGACACATTTAGCATAATCAGGTTTTGATGTTCCAGCAAGAATTCCAGAATCTGCTTTGAATTGTCGTCTTACTTCATCTACCATTTTTCCTGCAGCTCTAGACACACCATTAATGAGTTGGCCTGTAATGATAAATGGAATTAATCCACCAATTAACAATCCGACTATAATAGATGGATTAGTTAAACTATAATCCAATACTAAAATACCGGCAAAGATGTGAGATGCCTCAAATTGAAATGCTTGAATCATAGCCAAAGCAGCTAATGCAGCACTAGCAATAGCAAATCCCTTTGTAACTGCCTTTGTAGTATTTCCAACTGCATCAATTTCATCAGTTACTTTACGATTTTCTTCGCCCATTCCAGTCATTTCAACGATTCCGCCTGCATTATCTGCAATTGGTCCAAACGCATCAATGCTTAGAACAATTCCTGCAAGACTTAACATTGCCATTGCAGTCAAAGAAGTACCAAAAATTCCATACAATACAGGATCTTCTCCTTCAGGTGCAGATCCAGAAGCAATAGTATAAGATAGAATAATTGCAACTACTAATGCAATCATAAATGGTCCTGTAGATTGCATTCCTTTGATAATTCCCATTAATATTAATGATGCATAACCCCATTTTGCAGAATCTGCAATTTCTTTTACAGGACTTTGTTTGTAACTAGTATAGAAATCAGTAATTTTTTGAATTATGGGAACTAAAATGACACCAATTACGGTGGATCCGAACAAAGCATATGCTGCAGTGGATTCACCAATAAATTGTGTAATGAACACAAAGTTTAATCCAATTGCAATTGCCGCTGAAACATAAAATGAACGATTAAGAGGCTTCATTACATCTGTGATATTCTTAGAGCCAACAATCACTACACCTATAATAGATGCAATCATCCCAGAAGAACCAATCAAAATTGGATAAAGGAAAAAGTTTGGTGCTCCAATTAAAGCTGCAATTAACAATGCTGCAAGAATTGTTACAATATATGATTCATAAACATCAGAGCCCATTCCTGCTGCATCGCCTACATTATCTCCTACATTATCTGCAATTGTTGCAGGGTTTCTAGGATCATCCTCAGGAATATTGACTTCAACTTTTCCTACAAGATCAGCACCCATATCTGCTGCCTTTGTAAAAATACCTCCACCAATTCTAATGAATAGTGCTATAAGACTTGCACCTATACCAACACCTGCAATGGTGATTGGATCTGGATAAATAACATAGAGACCAGTAATTGCCAAAAGAGCCATTGCCGGAACTGCTAGTCCAACTGTAGCACCACCTCTAAAAGCCATGGCAAACGTTTTTCCTAGTCCACTACTACTAAGATGAGCTGCTCTGACTGCTGCTTTTACTGTGATTTTTAATGAAATAACTCCTGCAACTGCAGATAATGTTGCACCCACTGCAAATGCAATACCATTGGATGGTTGAAGAAATGCACCGATGATAACGGATAGTGTTATAGCAACTGGAATGATAATTTTCATCTCTCTTTTTAGAAATGCTGCAGCGCCTTCTTTGACAGCATTGGAGATGTCCATCATTTCTTTTGTTCCTGTTGGTTGCTTTGTAATCCATGCAACTAAACCTCCGGCAACTAAAAATGATGCAATTCCTGCTGCAAATGGCAGAATTTCCGAGATTTCCACATTATACACAGCTTGCCCAAGTCTATAAATGTAAATCAAATAGTAGGAATCTTACTTCTTTTTCTATATGGTAAAAATGTTTTTCCTTCAAGTCCTTGCCTAACTAACTTGTTGAATCTTTTACCATGAGCGAGATAGGGGAATCTTATGTGAATTAATTCATGGACCAAGGTATTTTCGAGAGTCTTCTCATCAGGAATTTTCCGAACATTGATGAAGACTAGATTATGCTGAAGATATGATACTCCATAATACTTGTAAGCAGAAGTACGTCGACCCTCAGTCATTTCTTTTGGAGCATCAAGAACTTCTTTTGTAGATAATAGAATTTGAGGTTCTGAAATAGAGAAACGATTTGAATAGATACCAATTTTTTCTAAAATTTGTAATCTTAATTCAGGATCAAGTTTCACAATTATTTCTCAAACAATTTGTGTTTATCTTGAAATGTCAGTATTTTGTATAGACGCAATTAAACGCATTTGACCATTAAAAAAGTTCGCGTTGGCCTGACGGCCTCACTCATGATTAATAATTCCATTTGATCCAACTAAACAAAACACAAGTGAAATTCAATTAATCATCTGTTCTCCACCTAAGTCCATGAGAAAGTTCACCGTCAAGACAAAAGATGAGAATCATATAGATATTGGGAGTTAAAAGAATATCACTTTCACATACCTTTTTATGTTATAGTCAATGATGTTGCAGATCAAGATTAATGATTACTTTTGAAATGTTGAAACTTACTAGTTATTATAAAATAGACAGAAACCAAAACCACTTGATTGCATATAGCAACTAATCATTACAACTGTGCTGTTATCTTTGTAATGTTTGGAATTACTTGATTGCTGTCATAAGTAGTTACGTGATTGTGAAATAAAAAGAGATTTGTGAAAATGTTTAACATTTGTTTATTTTTTAATTAATTTTTAAATGGAATTAAATTAATTCTGTTCTTCCAAATCTCTCATTTGTTTTCTAAGTTTTTCCTCATTTCTTTGCCAAATTTCTATCATTTTCTCATTGAATGAAATTTCTTCTTTGATCTTATTTGATTCATTATATTCTAACTCTCCTAATTTTTGTTCAGCCTGTTTTTTCATATATTGGTGGAATTGTATTTTTGAGAGTATTTCACCTAGTTTCTTTTCTTGAAATTGTCTTATTCTTTTTTTAAAAAAATCCAAGATATATTCAAAATAAACTAATCTTCCTAAAAAATTATTCTTTATTGGACCTGCATAAACCTGCAAACCCACAATCTTTACACCCCTTAACATTGTCATAATGATTGCTTTTACACATAGGACATTCTTTATCATTCATTAAGAAAATAGAATTTAACGTTAGATTAATTTCATTTGTATTAGAAAAAAGAAGTTTATGATGTTAGTTATGTATCGTAGATTGGGCATAATCAATACATATAGGGCCTATAAATTCCGCAGTGAGATCAACATCAAATAGATTAGAACCAACAAGGTTAACATAATTGAATTTCATCGAAGAGTTCTCTATCAATATCAGTACACGTTTCATCTTGAAATTTTAATTGTTGTAAAAAGTTTGACATATTTCATTCTTTAAAAATATGAATTAATAGGGTCAGAAGGTTTAGTAGAGTAATCATCAATCATACAGCCACCGTCTCATCATACCCCAATTATTCCATCAAATCAAGTAATGATTGTACTTTATTTCTAATTTCGGGAGTAATCTTCACTATTACAAGTCCTTCATTTGGCTGACCATACAAAACAATTGCATTTTCAGGAGCATGAATGCAAACGGGAAGCACTAAAAGATCTTCTTCACCATCGACAAAAAGTCGGACAGGAGGCTGCATCATCAAGGCATTCTTAATCATTTCAATACTTTGAGAAGTTATTTCTGCAGCAGGGTTTTGAACAGTCAATTCAATAGCATTTGCCAATTTCGGTGGTTCTTTTTTTTCTCTTTTTTCCTGACCATCAATGATTTGTAATGAGGGAATAAAACCAAATTCAATCATCTTTTTAGTTGTTCTATCACCAACAGTAATAATATAGGAATTTTTTGAAAGATATTTTTGGATATTTGTTTTATCAGTTTGATTTTCAGGTAAAAGTAATCCTAAAGGAATTTTCAATTGGTTTCTTAAAGAATAAGGTAATTTCACATTAATCGTAACTAACTAGTACTTGCCTCAGGCATAGATTCTTCACTAGAACTTTCAGATGTCATTTCGTCTTGGAGTTTTGCTGCAAGAATACTACATTGTGCTGCAATGTTTTTTGCACTCTTTCTAAAAGCATCTGCACTTGGAGAATCAGGATTTGTAATCATTATTGGTTTTCCCAAATCAGAGCCTGCCATAATTCCAGAGTTCAGGGGAATTTCACCTAAGAAAGGCATGTTAAATTGCTCACTGATTTTTTTTGCGCCGCCATCACCAAAGATATAATGTTTTTCATCACAGTTTGGACAAATAAAATGACTCATGTTTTCAACAACACCAATAATTGGAACATTTAGTTTTTCAAACATAGATACAGCTTTAACTGCAACATTGCTTGCAACATCTTGTGGAGTTGTTACAACAAGGATTCCAGTAATTGGAATTGTTTGAGCAAGGGTTAGTGGGATGTCACCAGTTCCAGGGGGAAGATCCACAATTAGATAGTCCAAGTCAGACCAGTTAGTATCAACCAAAAACTGTTTTAAAATTCCAGAAATGATAGGACCGCGGTAAATTGCTGCTTGATTGGATTGATCTGCAAAGAAACCAAAGGAGACGACTTTTAATCCATGAGAGTCAGCAGGTTGAAGTTTGTTATCTTCAACTTCCATGAATCCATCTTTCATTCCCAACATTAACGGAATACTAGGACCGTAGATGTCAGCATCCAGCAAGCCAACTTTAGCTCCTGATTCAGATAATGCCAATGCCAAGTTTAATGAAACGGTTGATTTTCCAACACCACCTTTTCCACTTGCAACGCCAATTATGTTTTTGACAGATGCCATTCCAGTATCTGCATCAAGTGAACGACCCTCCATTACTTTAGCAGTTACTTTTAAATCAAAATTTTTTAAATCAGGTATCTCACCAATTACTTTTCTTACATCATCCTCAATTTCGACATTGAAAGGACATGCAGGGGTTGTTAATTCCAAGGTAAATTTCAGATTTCCATCATTTAATTCTAAGTCTTTTATCATACCCATAGATACAATGTCTTTTTTCAAATCAGGATCAATAACAGTACTTAGTTTTTCAAGAACTTGATCTATTCCAACCATAGCGTCCAAAAGTCAGTTTACATTATTTAAACATAGGTTAGAAAATTATCATTCTTATTAGATCATATACAATTTTGTTGCCTATTTAATTTCATTATCAAGCGGAATTATATCTAATTTTTAATTTTCTAAAAGTCTGCCATCAAAAAAATGTCATTTTTTGAAAAATTAACAAAATTTTTGGAAAACTATGAATAAATCACCCAAAGATTCATAAATTGAAATTCAAGAAAAATACATAATTGTTTTCTATATCCACCCTAGTTGATGTTGTTAGGATTCCTCCTAGCCTGTTTGGAACTACTCTCAAAAAGGCAGCTGTGAACATCCTCAAAGAAAAATACGAGAGCATGATTAATGCAGACTTGGGATACATCATTATGATTTTAGATGCTAAAGTTGATGAAATGGGAAAAATGATTGCCGGAGACGGAGGCACATTCCATAGAGTTCAGTTTGAAGCATTAACATTTTATCCAAAATTACAAGAGATCGTTCAAGGAGAAATTGTAGATATTACAGACTTCGGAGCATTTGTCAGAATTGGCCCGACCGATGCATTACTTCACTTATCACAAGTGATGGATGATTATCTTAAAAGTGATGTAAAGTCTGGAATGATTTTAGCTAATCAGAGTGGAAGAACATTAAAAGTTGGTTCTACACTTCGTGCAAGAATTACTGCTGTATCACTGGGAAAAGCTGCTGCAATGGGCAAGATTGGAATCACATGTAGACAACCATTTCTTGGAGCAGATGACTGGATTGTAGAAGAAATTAAAAAATCCACAGGGGATTCAGATAAACCTGCGAAAGAAGCTGAAGTAGAGGCAAGTTAAGATGGCACGAGAGATGGCATGCAGGAAATGCAAATTTGTTACAACAGGTAAAGTTTGTCCTGGTTGCAAGTCATCTGATTTAACACCGGATTGGAGTGGGATTGTATTGGTAGTTGATCCAACAAATTCAGAGATTTCAAAAACTCTAGGCATTACTCAAAAAGGCAAGTATGCAATTAAAGTAACATAGGATATTTCTAAATCTTTAAAATTACAGTAATATTTTAACAATAATGTTGTCATTTAATTCTAAAAAACAATTATTGCAATTTCTCGCAGAAGATATAGGATCTGGAGATATTACTAGTGCTCTTTTACCAAAGAAAAAGATATCAGCTAAAATAATTTCAAGAGAAAATGCAATTGTTGCAGGAGCAGTTTACGCAAAAAATATTTTCAAATTAAAAGGATGTAATGCAAAAATTGTTAAAAAAGACGGCTCTAGAATAAAACCTAATCAAACCATAATGAAAATTAGTGGAGACGCAGGAAAAATTCTAACATGTGAGAGGACTGCATTAAACATCCTTACAAGAATGAGTGGAATTGCAACTCAAACAAACAAACTTGTAAAAAAAATTCCAACAAAAACAAAATTGTATGCAACTAGAAAAACTGCCCCAGGACTCAGATATTTTGATAAAGAAGCAGTATCTATTGGCGGAGGTAAAAAACACAGACTAAGGCTAGATGAAATGGTGATGATCAAAGACAACCATATTGCAATTGAGGGATCGTTATCATCATTAATTAAAAAAGCAAAGAGAAAACACAAAAAATTTGAAGTAGAAGTTGAAAATACATTAGATGCAGTTCATGCAGCAAAAGAAGGTGCAACGATAATCATGCTAGATAATTTCTCACCTGCACAAATCAAAAAAACAATACAAGTACTCAAAAATCAAAAATTGCGAAATAAAGTAATGCTTGAGGCATCAGGTGGAATTAATTCTAAGAACATAATGAGGTATGGGAAGACCGGAGTAGACATCATATCAGTTGGAAGTATCACAAATTCTGTCAAAGGAATTGACATGAGTTTAGAAATTTAAGAATTCAATTCTTCTAACAATATAAGAACCGCTTTATTTTTTGGATCGATTTCTTGAATTTTTTCACAACACTGAATTGCCCTTTTGTTTTCACCTATTTTTTGATGAGAGTATGCTTTAAGCAGTAAGACCTCAACATCATAAGAAGCGATTTCTAGTGCTTTATCAAAATATGATATTGCAGTTTTGTATTTCTTTTGCAAATGGTAAATTCCACCCATAGTAAACAAAACATCATGATGATGCGGAACTTTGTACAAAAAAGATTTACCGGATTTTAAGGCAGAATCATATTTTTTTTCTTTAACTAGTTTTTTTATCTCTTTGAGTTTTTCAATATTTTTTTTCTTTTGAGGATCTTTTGGAGTTTTACTAAATAATCCAACCAAAACAGTCACACAGTCTAGCTAATTTCAAGCATTCTATTAATTGCTAAGCGAGCCTTATCAGCAATCTCTTTTGGAACAGTGACGACATTTTTTTCATTTACTAATGCATCATAGACTTTTTCAAGGGTAATCATTTTCATATATTGACATTCAGCTTTCTCTGATGCAGGAATGAATATTTTTCCAGGATTTTTCTGCCTCATTTTATACAAGATTCCAGTCTCGGTTGCAACAACAAAGTTTTTTGATTTTGATTGATTAACATGATTTAGCATTCCCTCTGTAGAAAGAATTGAAACTTTTTTGTCATCATATTTTCCATCTGCCACATCATACATCATAGGAGTTGTACAACTACATTCTGGATGAATTACAAACTCTGCATCTTTCAAAGAATTTAATTTTTCAGTCACATCTTCAGGCCTAATTCCAGCATGAACATGACATTCCCCTGCCCAGATATGCATATTTTTTCTCCCAGTCATTTTTGCCACATAAGAACCAAGAAACATATCAGGCAAAAACAGTATTTCTTTTTCTTCAGGTATTGCCTTTACGACATTAACGGCATTAGATGAAGTACAGCAATAATCAAGTTCCGCTTTAATTTCTGCAGTAGTATTAACATAGCCTACTGCAATTGCATTAGGATGTTGTTTTTTCCAATTACGCAATTCTTCGACAGTGATTGAATCAGATAATGAGCATCCAGCTTCCAAATCAGGAAGTAGGACTTTTTTATTAGGACTAATAATTGCAGCAGTTTCAGCCATGAAATTTACACCACAAAACAAAATTGTCTTTTGGTCTACGGTGGAAGCTTGTTTTGAAAGACCTAAAGAATCTCCCGTAAAATCAGCAATATCCTGTACATCAGGAATTTGATAGTTATGTGCTAAAATCACTACGTCCTTTTCCTTTTTGAGTTTTAGAATTTCTTCTTTAAGTTTGGATGACTGTTGAACTAACATAGACCATAGAATTTTGAACTAGTGAGGATTTAAAGAATGGGAAGTAGTCCAGAATTCTCTAAAAATACAGACAACATGGCAATTATTGCCATATCAGGTACCTATCCGAATATCATCAGAACAATATTTTCTCAAAGTTTCAATTGCAGATAATATTGCCAACCTGCTTGTTTTTGGATTATTAGAATCTGGAAAATTTTCAATTGTAAATGTCATCTTTCCAAATTTCCCAATAGCCTCAATATGGTGAGTATTTTTGTCAGTATCAGGATCAGCGATAATTTTTACATTTGTTCTTTCACTTCCTATTCCAGATAAGGAAAGAAGCGCTGCAACATTGATATTTGCAGGAAACAAAGTGACTGCTTCTTTTGCAGTTCCTTCAAATATTGTCATAGGGGAAATTATTGTGTCCAAATCAATTTGAGAAGTTTCAAAAAACTTTGCACCCTTTAAGGAACGAGGGTTTTTTGTTGTTGTGATACATACAGATTCTAATTCATCTTTGACTGATTTTAGTCCATCCAAACCAGCAATTGCACCAGAAGGAAGATAGATAGTTTTTTTAAAATGATTGCATGCATCTGTCAAAATATCATAGATAGATTCATCCAATAATGCACCAACACTCATGATCATCAAATCACGTTTATTCTGCAATACACTTAGTCCTACATCTTTAACAGCATCTTGAGATGCAGATTCTACAATAATATCAATAGGGTTTGAAGATAAAAGATGAGAATTTTCAACAATTATGGGTTTGTTATTTAATTTTGAAACAAGTTCAATTGCAGCATCTTTAGAGTTGTCATAAATATGAGTCAGAACTCCAGGAATTTTGCCTGAGTCGATTGCATGGGCAATCTGGGTACCAATAGCACCACAGCCCAACAAACCTATTCGTTTCAAGTAATAATACTAGAAAGAATCACTTAATTAATTCTAGTCCAACCCTTTACAAATGAATTTATTCGTGTAAGACAAATTATTCCAATTATAGAAAGTCCTAGAATTAGAATTGTGATGACTCCAAACTCAGGAATTACTCTAGTTCCAATGATTTCAATATTTTCAGTGTCTTCTGAAATAACAAAACCAACGACATAGTCATTAGGAAATTTCATTAAATCATATCCTGTTTCTACGCCATTAACCAATACCTTGAATTTTTCACCTTCGGCGTATAGAACATCTTCTGGAGTTCTTACCCAAAAATCAGTTTTTTTAGGAACGTCTTCCATAATAATTTCAATGGATTTTCTTTCTTTGTTGATGCTCATCGAAGATAGTATTGGGTAAAGTTCATCAGAACCCATAGAATCCAGACTTCCTCGATATCCATAGTAAATATCATAAGAATTACCATCAAACTCAAAAGTTACTTTTTCAGATTCTAATTGTGAAATATCAAGATACTGAGCGTATGCATCAGAATTGAATATGTGTTCAGCAAAAGCACAGCTTGATGCAGGTATTATCAAAAGTAAAGCAAACCCAATAAGAAAACGAATCATTTGGCCATAGTTTCATTCCAACACATTTAAAAAAATAGCAAATTCTCAATTTTGATTTTCTAATCTGAAATTAAGTATAATTTATCATCAAATTATTTATATAAAGAAATTCAAAAACTGCTATTGAATTTTTTTCAAATTTCAATTATTTGCAGTATTTTTCTATTAGTGATTCAACCATCTTTCGGAGAGTTGGAATCACCTAAGAAGCAAATGGAACATGGAATCAGAGCTCAAGATGTAATTTGCAAGGTTGGATTAGAATTAGTTATCAGAACAAATGGATTTGCAGCATGTGTAAGATCAGAAACTGCAGAAAAGATGCAAAAAATGGGAATGTTAACTATTCCAATAAAATTTACAGATTTGGAAAAAGAACTCAAATCAGTTTCTGCCTCAGAAAAAGAAATTGGTACAGTTCCTGCATCCAGTAGATCAATCATAAATTTCTATATTAATGATCAGGACTTGAACGTGGCACATAATGGTGTTGAAGTTATATCAACACAAGGATTGTTTGAATTTACAGTTAACGGAATTAAAATTAATGGTCCTGAAAAAATGATCGAGACAGGACCTAACACAGGTGAATTTTATCTTAGATTAGAATTGCCAGAAGCAATCAATGGAAAGCCATTAAGCCAAGAGGACATAGTTCTGATAAAGTATTTAGATGAATCAGATAATGCGGGAGAAAAAAGAATTTTAGTGAAATCAGTCCCACTAACATCCACATTTGCCAAAGTTGAAACTTCTGGAGGAGGTTCTCGAATAGGTCATGAATTCACATTAAGAATTTTTGAGCCTGATGCAAATAGAGACTCAAAAGAGGAAGATAGGATTCCACTCAGTTCGTTTGAATTCAGGGGAGAGGGTGGAATTAGAACAACACTTGCAAATCCAGGATTTGATGCAAATTCAAGTTCATTAATTGAAACAGGTCCAAATACTAATACGTTTGAAGTAAAGATAAAGATTCCAAGAGAACTGGATGGAAAAGTAATTCATATTGGAGACAAGTATGAAATTAGATACATAGACCGAAGTACACCATCTGGAACAGATGAAAAAATTATCTTAAAAGGAAAAATAGGATAAAGATGCTTTTAATGGATCAGTTTTGTCAAAGTTTAACATAACCTAAGGATTTTATTCAAACCAACGAACTACTGTTGTGCTCAATACAGTATACAAAGATGCCATCATTAACAGGGAAAAAATGTTGTCAATCTTGAAGGGACCCAAATTTGAGCAAATCATACAAAAGGCAAGGGAAAATTGGGTAGAATTTATGCCTATAAAAGAAGAGGCAATTACAGCGGGAATTGACAGTAGTTTCAACAATACTAAATTTCAAGGAATAGAGCTTTGGGCAACAACTGCAGTTTCAATCAAATCAAATGGAGAAATTTTAGTGGATTTACATGAATCAGGACTTGGTTCAGATACTGATCTTTCAAAAATTGCAAGTAAAATGGAGATAGAAGCTTGTGAAAAAACTGTCGACATGGTAGATTTGGTATTAATGGACGGTTCACTTCATTCTCAATTCATGACAAGACAATCATCTCTTGATTCATTGGTTGTCAAGACAATGAAAAAAAGAAATAATGTAATTTTTATTGCAAAGACATCGAATACAAGAAAACAATTTGAGAAATTAGGTTCTCTTGCAGGAGATATTTTTTACTACAATCATGTAGCAAATAGTTCAGGATTTAGTAAAATATTTGTAGAAAAAAAATATGGTGAAGATAAAGTCATTTCATCAACATTTGTAAGGTTAAGTGATTCCACTCCAATAATTAAATTAGAATTTTTAGGAGATCAGTATGATGAAAATTATATCAAATCAGCGATGAATAGGCTGTATAAAAATAGTGTTGGAGGATACCCATATGCATTAAAGCTTGCACATAATAACTGTAAAATAAGCGATAAAGAACTTGCAAAAATGGTTAGTTTGTTAGGATTAAGTAATGAGATTGGTTCAAGGGAGGTACTAGGTTGAGTTTAGGATTTGTCATTGGAGAATCAAAACCAGCATCTGTAACAGCAATTACTTCAAGAGCTCTATCTGTTGGAGAATACATCAAAATAGGAACAGATGAAGGAGAAGTTTTAGGATTGGTTGAAAGATCATCAGTGTCCAGTGCAGCTTTTACTGATGTTAGAAACTTTGATGAGGCAGCAGAAAGTACAGAAATTGCAGAACTCAATAAAAGAGATAAAACATTCACAGCACATATAGGAATTTTAGGATTTTTAGAGAACTTGCGAAAAGGTCAATCAATAATACCTGCCATTCCGCCAATTCCAGGCACAGAAATTACTCAACCAAGCAAACATGATCTTGAAGAAATTTTTAGTCCAAAAAAAGATGGATGGGTGACAATAGGAAATCTCTTACGAAACAAAACAATTGATGCTAAAATAAATTTAGACAAGATAGTTTCCAGGCATTTGGGAATTTTAGCAATGACAGGAATGGGTAAAAGTAATCTTGTATCGCTTGTAACAAAACAAATTTCAAAATTAAAGGGAACTGTCATAATTTTTGATTATCATAATGATTATACAAGTCTAAACATTCCACGCATTAATGTAATTGATGCAAAAATTAATCCAAGATTATTAGATGCAGATCAACTCTCAGAGGTATTAGAAATTAGAGATGGTGCAAATGTTCAACAACGAGTTTTAAGAATGGCATTTACAAAACACGTGAAAGAATCAAAAGAATTTTGGAAAAAGTTAGAAAACGAAATAGATTTTATTGTAAATTCAGAAGATAAGAAACTAAAAGAGATCAGAACATCTGCATATAGAGTGCAAGATATTATTGAAGAGGCTCAGAGAAGATTTGAAGATATTTTAGATCCTGATATGGGAGATCCAATAAGTTTTATCAAAGAAGGTCGTACAAATATTCTCAATATTTCAGAATTATCAGAAAAACAAGCCAACGTAGCAGTTGCGTTTTATTTACAGCAATTACTCAAAGACAGAAAGGATGCAAGTATCGCAAGACACGGAAGAACAAAGCGAGAAAGAAGATATCAATTCAATTCTCCAATATTTGTAATCATAGAAGAAGCACATGTTTTCATTCCAAAAGATCACGATACAAGTGCAAAGTATTGGGCTGCTAAAATTGCAAGAGAAGGAAGAAAATTCGGATTAGGTTTAGGAATTGTATCTCAGAGACCAAGAAGTGTAGACCTCAATGTTCTCAGCCAATTAGGGTCATTTGCCATAATGAAAATCATTCAAGAAGACGATCAGCGTCAAATAGCATCAGCCACTGAATCAACTAGTCGTGAATTGATTGCCCAGTTGACTTCACTTAATGTGGGAGACGCGGTTTTGGTTGGACAGTGGACAAATTTACCATCACTTGTTCATGTTGAAGAGGTAAAAGAGAAGATTATGGGAGCAGATCAAAGTGCGGTTAATGCATGGGCAAATGCAGATAGAATGAAAGAAATTACAATTGAATCAACGCAGGGACTCGTTCAAAAAGATTTGTTATTAGACTAATGTTATTTTCTCATATTTCAGACACACATTTGGGGTTAGTACAGTATGGTTCAGAAGAACGAGCACAAGATGTGTACGATGTATTTAATCAAGCTATAGACACTTCAATTAAGGATCACGTAGATTTTGTAATTTTTGCAGGAGATATTTTTCACATACCAAATCCAAACGGAACAGCAATTGTACAAATGGGGAATGGACTAAAGAGATTAAAACAAAATAATATTGATTCATTTTTTATTTTGGGAGAACATGACATTAGTAGAATTAGAACTACACCCATCCCATATGTTTATCATAATTTAGAATTTTCAAAATATATCGGGCAAGGAAAACCAATAGAATACAAAGGAATACTCTTGGCAGGATTTGATAAAATTAGAAAAGCAGAAATCTCACAATATGAAGAAAAATTTTCTGAAATTGATAAAAAAATACAGAATCATTCAGGGCATAAAATCTTAGTTTTACATCAAGGAATTACTGAATTCAATAAATTTGCAGGAGAGTTACAATCAACGGATTTGCCAAGAAATTTCACATACTATGCCATGGGACATCTACATGATAAAGACATCAAACGATTCAATCATCTAAATGGGCCAATTGCATATCCAGGATCTACCGAATTGACAACTAGTGAAGGAATTAAAGAGGCAAAAAAAGGATTCTTTGAAGTCGATATTTCTGGAGAAGAAGTAATCCCTAATTGGATTGAATTAGAAACAAGATCTCAGTTTTCATTTCAAACAAAATATGAAGAATTATCTAAATCAATAGACGAGATTACTGAAAAAATATCAGATTTAAAGAAAAGCCCAATAATTGAGTTAAAAATACAAGGAGAAAACATAGAGACAGACCACATACAGGCACAAATTGCCAGGCTAAATTCATTGGTTCTTAGATGTTTTTGGCGAATAAGTACAAAACAAATTTCAGAATCATCAGTGTTACTAGATAGACCGAATGTCATTGATGATGAGGTGTTTAGATTATCAGTTGACGTTTTAGGTTCAGAAGAAAATGCAAATTTTGCGATTAAAGAATTGCTTCCAATATTGACATCAAATCAAATTAAAGAAGCATCGGAATTAATTTATGAAAATTTTGAAAAATACAAAAAGGCTAAAAAACAATGATCACATCAATTGAATTAGGAGATTTTTTAGCACATTCAGATACAAAACTGAAATTTGAAAATGGTGTGACAGTCTTTGTGGGGGAAAATGGTGCAGGAAAATCAAGCATAATCGATGCAATAACATTTGCATTATTTGGTCATCATACAAGAAAATCAAATAAAGGATTGATCAAAAGAGGTGCAAATCAAGGATTTGCAAAGGTAGGATTTTCTATTAATGGAAAACAATTTGAGGCTGTAAGAAAAATTGATAGTAAAGGAGGTTTGGCTGCAAAATTTTCAGAAATTATAGAAAATGATCGTATAGAAATTGCAGCAGGTGAAAGAAAACAATTTGGCGAATCAATGACTAATGAAGTTGAAAAAATAATTGGTCTTGATTTTGAAAAATTAAAAATAGCATCAATTGTTCAACAGGGGGAACTAAATGCGATAATCAATGCAAAACCTAAAGAATTCAAAGAATTACTTAATGCAATAATAGGAATCGACAAACTGAATATTGCAGCAGAAACAATGAAAGTGATAAATAAAGAATTTCGTGAAAAAATTAGAGAGAAAATTGGTTATGATGATACACACATTGCTATTTTATCACAGGATTTGGAAAGAAATCAAAAAGAAATAGAAAAAGCAAAACCTGAAAAAACCCAATTGGAATTAAGAAAAAAAGAGTTACAAAATGAGATTGATGATCTACGTAACAAAATTGAAACAGAATCTCCAAAAATAGATAAAATCAACCAACTGGAATTAAGAAAAAAAGAGTTACAAGCATATGCAAAAGAAGCAATACGTGAGATTCAGCACGAAATTAGTGAAAATGAGCGTAAAATACATGATTGTAAGGATTGTTTTGAGAATGCAAGTTTAAAGAAGGACTTGGAATTAAAAATCCAAAAAGTTGATCAGGTAATAGAGGAAACAATGAAAAAAATCCAAGAAATGACAATTCAAACTGCATCATTAAAAGAAAAACAATCACTTGCGTCAAAACTCCAGTTAAAAGATAACAAATGTCCTGTATGTGATTCAAATGTAGAAAAACTAAATCCACTTTTTCAAGAAGAACATCTTAAACAAGAATTGATAGCATTGCAACAAGAAATCAATGTAAAAGAAAAAGAAAGAGACATGTATAATCAAAAAAAGAAAGAGTTTTCAGAGAAAATACAAAATGCTAGAGATGCAGAGGCAACACTTAGAGCATATTCCATTACGAGTGAGGAAGAATTAATAAAAATTCAAGAAGATGTAAAAATTAAAAAACAAAAAATTCCTTTGAATAATAATGGGAATTTATTAGAAATATCACGAATTGACCCCCATACAGAAATGATTTTTGAAAATATTTTAAAATTAGAGATTGAGACTAAAGGGTTTGATGATGATGAATTCATTAATCTAAAAAAATCAGTAATTGAAAAACAAAATTATCTATTTCAAATACATCAACAAATTGGTGCAATTTTAGAGAAGATTACTAAGAGTGAAGAACAGATTGAGATTATTCAAAGTGTAATATCAGAATTAAAAAGAGTAAAAGAGTACATCATAAAACTTGATAATATTCAATTGAATATTTTTAGCAGGGATGGTCCAGTCGCAACGAGTCTAAGATCATGGGCTCTAAATACAATATCTGTAAAAGCTTCAGAATACCTTACACTACTAAATACAAAAATTCAAAGAATAGCATTATCAGAAAAGGTGAGAGACATTTCCATTACATGCTATTCAAAAAGCGAAGTGTTAGATTTAGAATCACTTAGTGGAGGTGAGAAAGTTAGTGTAGCATTAGCATTAAGATTAGGAATGGCAAGTCTTCTAGGAGCATCTAATCTCAATCTAATGATACTTGATGAGCCGACAACTCATCTTGATGCAGAAAGAAAAAAGTCCCTAGTAGGGGTATTATCGCAATTATCAGAGATTTCAAACTCGCAGGTCCCAATGCAGTTTTTGATAATTACTCATGATACTGAAATCTTTGAAGATTCAACAGTAGAGCAAATTTACAAATTTGAATCATCTGAGAAAGGAAGTATGGTCACAGCTCTCTAGTTAACATTCACAATACCAGTCATCCAAGGATGAACCATGCAGAAATAGTCGTATTTTCCTGGTTCATCAAATGTAAATTCAAAAGTTGAACCAGACATGAACAATCCAGAATCAAATATACCAGTTAGCCCCGCATCAACACTTCCACTAGTTACAGTATGTGCTGCAGAATCATCATTATTCCAAGTTACTGTTTGGCCAACATTTACTGTAACATCATAAGGCAAATAACATTCCAATGTTTCTTCACATCCTGGAACTGCAGATCCTGCTGGAACTGAAACTATAGCATTTGACATTGAACTGGATTCTGTAATTGGTTCAGGTGTTGGTTCTGCCATTGATTCTGGTTCTTCAATAACCACCATTTCTTCAACATCATTAACAATGACCTCACCAGTCATCCAAGGATGAACCATGCAGAAATAGTCGTATTTTCCTGGTTCATCAAATGTAAATTCAAAAGTTGAACCAGACATGAACAAACTGGAATCAAACAATCCATCATGACCATCTGAAATATTTCCACTAGTTACAGTATGTGCTGCACTGTCAGGGTTATCCCATTTCACAGTATCACCAACAGAAATCGTAATAGAATAAGGCAAATAACATTCCAATGTTTCTTCACATCCAGGAGTACCAGAACCTTCAGCAATGTTTACTGTATGAATTCCCGTTGCCATTGGCAATGCAGTCATGGTTGGTTCTGGCTCAAGGGAAAATTCTGGACTTACAGTAATAATAGTTTCAATTCCTTTTGGTTCAGTTATTTCATCACCGTGTCCTATACCTTGAATGATTACTTTAATTTCAACTTCAGATTCTCCAAGAACAGATGTTTCATGAATTGGATGCATTCCCGGATGTCTATGTGAATCAGGTTCTGAAAGAATTGCAGTTCCATCTTGTGTTACAAAAATATCATAATTTACATGGTCAACAATGTTTTTCTCATCATCTCTAAATTCAACTTCAATTATCAAAGACTCACCTACAATTGCCGTTTTTGGCATAATGTAGGAGTTAACAGAAATTTGAATGGGTTCTGGTTTAACTAGCGGAATATCAATACTACATTCCCCATCATGATCTAATTTTACACCAGCAGCCTTTAACATACACAGATTACCATAAGTTTCCCCATCAACACCACACATAGGACTCCATTCCATAGTGCAAGCAGTTGGTTTTTCTTCAACCGAAACCATTCTTGGTTGTATAACATCATCAGGATTCATTGCGATAAATCCAATAGAAATTGCCACAAGAATACCGACTATTGCTATTATTCCAACTGAAAAGTTCATTTCATCCACCTGTTAACTTTGCAAACTTTTCGTTCTTACTTAACTTTTCCATAAACTCAATATTTGACAAAGCAACAATTGCAGATTCTACGACTGGTTTGTCTGGATCATTTAATGCCTTTTCCAGAGCATCTTTTGCATCCTTATTGCCAACAACACCCAATGCGATTGCAGCCTCATGTCGTACAAACATACTTGGATCATTGAGTGTTGCGTCAGTTAATGGAGGAATTGCGCCAGAGTAGCTCATTTGACCTAGTGAAAATGCGGCTTCATGTCGTACCAGTTCATTTTCATCATTTTTCAAAACTTTAGCAATATAAGGAATTTTATCTTCGCCGCCAAAATCAACTAAAATGCAAGTAGCTCTTGTTCTAATTACATAATCAGGATGTTCTAAAAGAGATACAAAATAATCAGTGTCTTTCTGTTCATACTTTGCCTCCATTTCAGCAAAGAGTGTTAATCGTTCATCAGTTACTGCTTGCAATTTGTTTTGAAACTTTCTGTGTCCTATATTAGGTTACTTGAAAAAACCTAGTAATTTTGATTCAATACAAAAGAATTTGAAGTTATTTGTCTCGTGAAGATTTTTCTTAGAATCAACTGTTTTTCCACAATATAGAATGTGAATGATAGTTAAGTAGAATTATTCGGTTCATTGGTTTTGAAAGATATCTAAGTACAATTTTCGCCATTATGCTTAACACCATCTTGATCATCAACATATACAAAAGTGACAACAACTTGTGTATCCATATTATCAAGAACAACTGTTTGAAATACTTTTGATCCTTGTAATTTCTGTGTTTTCAAATCCAGTAGAATTACATCAAGTTTATGCTTCAGATATGTTTGGACAGATTCATACACACTTTTGACCTCAATGATACGAACTCATTTGACAGTTATTTTTAGAACATCCTTAAAAAATACTCTAAATGGCACATGTCGTTAACTATCAATAGTATTGGAAACTTTCTCACAGACTCAATTAGTACCATGAAATTTAATGAATTGTTTATTCTAACGATCAAAAATTATGGATTTTTGATTGTGATGGAATTTTACTAAAATCTAGCAAGATTTCAGGTAGAAATTCAATCTATAAAAACAACATTTAGCAGTTAGTATTTAATGGAAAAAATATAAGATTGTAATGTGAGCGCAATAATAGGCGAAAAAGCACCAAATTTTGGGGTTTCAGAATGGGTACAAGGCGCCCCAACAAATTTCGATCAGGAAAAAGATCATATTGTAATTTTGGAAGTATTTCAAGTAAATTGTCCTGGATGTTTTATGCATGCACTCCCAGAGGCAATCAACATTTACAATAAATTCAAGGATGATGGAGTTCGAGTTTTAG